>Ga0114950_10000001_pt1 | contig 147042 bp, 142 predicted proteins | sample N075metaG_FD_83503 | JGI IMG/M metagenome (GOLD analysis project Ga0114950, IMG submission 83503) | Deep subsurface microbial communities from Kermadec Trench to uncover new lineages of life (NeLLi) - N075 metaG | ecosystem: Environmental > Aquatic > Marine > Ocean trench > Sediment | place...
AGGAACAAATGTGGCTGCCGGTGCTGGCGGCACAACTGCACAGCGAGATGTCATCGCCACTGGACCTCCCCACGCCACTGGCACACGGCAAGGCAAGTTCACTCTTTCCGCGCAGCTGGTCGGTCTACAGTTGGCTGCAAGGCCAGGACGCGAGCGTTGCAGAATTCGACAACCTAGAGCAAACCGCAACGAGCCTCGCACACTTTGTCGACAGGTTGCACAAGATCGACCCTGCCGGCGGTCCGCTGGCCGGCCAGCACAACAACTATCGAGGCGTCGAGCTGGCTCAGCGCAACACCGATGTGGTTGCGGCGATTCAGGCATGCCCCGAGTTCATCGATCGCGCTGCGGTCTCCCAGGCCTGGCGCGCCATGTTGCGCGTACCTGTCTGGCAGCACCCACCCGTGTGGCTGCACGGTGATCTACATGCCGGCAATCTGCTCAACACCGGGGGCAAGCTGAGTGGCGTTATCGATTGGGGATTGATGGGTGTGGGCGACCCGGCCTGCGATCTGATCGTCGCCTGGAATCTTTTCAGCGACGCCAGCCGCCTCGAGTTTCGTTCAGCCATGCGTGTCGATGAGGCGACCTGGCTGCGAGGAAGAGGCTGGGCGCTGTCTGTGGCGTTGATTGCGCTGCCATACTATTTAGACAAAAATCCCGCCATCGTCGCTTCTTCACGACACGTTATCGATCAGGTACTGCAAGCTGCAGCGTAGCCCTGGATCACCCTAAAAGAGAGATATCTGCCGGTCATCCCCGGTCACCTGGTTAAAGTCGAGACCCAGAACTTCCAGCACCGGTAGAGCCACCGGCATGATTTGTTTCTGCAGGTAGTGTTCGCGATCCGGCGGACCACTCAGCTCGCTGACCAGCTCCGGTCCGTTCGCGGTAACCACATAGGCCACCACCCTTGGCGCCGGCGCGGAAGACTTTTTTACTGCCTGTACATGGGGAGGAACATTAGCCGTATAAGAAGATACCGGTTTGCGCAAACCCTTGCGGTATATCAGCAGGTCGTCCAGCTCACCGGCGCGCAATTGAGCCACAATGGATTTCAGGTACGTCACGACCTCATCACCGGTGAACAACCGTTCAAATAAATTGCGCTGTACTTCTTTGGCCAGCTCGGTCCAATCGCGGCGCACAACTTCCATGCCGACGAACTCCAGCTCGTCACGACCAAAACGCTGGCCTGCATAACGTTTGCGCGCACCCTGAGAACCGCCACGAACCCTGGCCAAAAACAGTTTGGTATAAAGTTTTTCAAATTCCAGTTCCAGGCGGCTGTCGACCTTGGCGGTAGTGCTTAAATGCTGGCTAAGTTCGCGATTAAAGGCATCCACCAACTCGTTCGCCCGAGCATTGGCTTCGGCAGCACTGTCCATAGCCGAGGATACGAACACGCTATCCGTGTCGCCATACAGCACCGTATAACCGCGTGCTTGAAACCACTGCTTGCTCCAGCCCAAAAGGTAGCGTCCCTGGCTGGTGATGGCATTTGCGATGGCCGGATTATAGAAACGGCATGCTGAGGTGCCGAGCACGCCGTAAAAGGAATTCATCAAGATCTTGATGGCCTGAGACGCGATCTCGTCACCGTCAGCTTTGGCTTGTGCACGTTGAGGGAATAACTCGTCCAACATGCCGGGCAGAATACTGTCGCCGGTGGCAAACGCTGTGCCGTCGTAGGTCCGAATCACATTTTCCTGTGTAAGCGCGCGCTGAAAGCCAAGCGGGTCGATGTTGAAGGTGCGGATAATACTGGGATACAGGCTCTTGAAATCAAACACCCAGACATTGTGATGAATGCCTACGGTAGGCTCGAACACCGCACCGCCACCTTGCGCGATGCGTTCGCGTCCTGCCTGGTTAACGCTGGGCGCAGCAATATCGCGCTTGTGCAAAGCGCTGAGGTAAAGAAAATCGAACGAGGCGATGCTGGCCGCAACCCGGTCTGGCGGCATCCCGGTTAACGCCGAGCGCACAAACGCCAGCTTGATCAACTTCAGCCGTTCGACAATTTCCAGGGCAAGTCTGGCATCGGTACGCGCGTAGTCGGTGAACGCCACCAGATCATTGGCATAGGTATCAAGAATTTCCGCAACTTTGTCACGACCCTCGCCGCCCAGGGTCTTGCCTTCGCCAAGCACCTCGCGAGCGACTGCATCCAACGAATATTCGTCCATTCTGACGAATGCACCGCGCAATAGATCCAATCCGTCCAATACCAGGCGCCCCGGGATGTTGACACTGCCACTACCAAAATAGCCTGCCGCGGGACGAATGCGCATGGCGCCTCGGTCGCGGCCAAGCTGGAAATCATATTTGAGCCGTTGCGCAATCCGATTCAGCACGGACAAATCGAAATCGATGACGTTCCAACCGGTTAAAATATCGACATCCAATCGTTGTACGAGATCCGCAAAATAGACCAGCGCCTCACGTTCCGTGCGCACACCGATTGCGCGTGCAGGCAGATCTCGACCGTCAGGGTCTACCACCACCACTTCATCAATGCCCTCGCCGTAGCAGGCAATGGCCAAAAGCTCATCCGCCAGTCCGTTGGTCTCAATATCGAAGGACAGTATCCTGGCTTGGATCTCTACCTCGGCCGGTGCAAGCAGCGGGTTATCAAAGATCAGGTCGGTACCCTGCCCGGCTTGGGCTTCGCCGCTAATCTGCACACCGCCCCTGATGTCACGGTCTATCAGGTAGCGCATGGCAAAACGCACATCCGCTTCATAGGTTGCAATGCCCTGAGCGTGCAGCGCATCGCGCACCGCCGGTGCATCACCGGGCACCGACACCTCGACCCTTGCCAACGCCGCGCCGGCAAAATTAGTTTTACTGGTTGCGGCAACCTTCCCTGAGGCCCCGTTGCCTGATAAAAGGCGTCGCGTTTGTTGCTCATCGATATAAAAATGCGGCGTCTGATTGTAATCGCGTACCATGAACGTGCGACCGTCGCAGAGTCGACCGAACAAGTAGACAACCGGTATACCGTGATGGATACGATAGGTCGCCTGCAGGATAAAACCCTGGTAATCAGTCCCGGTCATAACCCTGTTTCGCAAAGGTTTGTAACGGCATGTACCGACGCTGGCCTATATCTGGCATATCCAGAGACTCCCTAATAGATGGCTGTGAACAACGAGAGTAAAGCTTAGCGATGAAGAAAGGTCTTATCCATGCAACCCTGACCCTGGTAGTGCTTGGTATTGTTACACTATTCGCAGCACCTTCAATTCTGGAAGACCAGCAGAACGTCGTCCTGCGAGACAACGAATGGCCGTTGACAGATAGCGCAAAAATTCTGCACAAGTCTCTACGCATTGCTGACCTCCACGCAGATACCTTGTTGTGGAAGCGTGATTTACTTGAGCGCAGCAGCATCGGGCACGTCGATCTGCCGCGACTGCAAGACGGCGGTGTGGTTCTGCAGGTGATGAGTGTCGTAACGAAATCCCCCAGAGGGCAAAACTACGAAAGTAATTCCGCCAGCGCAGATGACAACATCACCTTGCTGGCCATGCTGCAACTGTGGCCAGTTAAAACCTGGGACAGTTTGCTGCACAGAGCATTGTATCAAAGCGAGAAATTACACCGCGCCGCAGCCACCCATGAGCAACTCTTCATCATTACCTCTGCGGCACAACTGACTATCTTCCTGAGCCAACATAAGCCAGGTCAGGTTGCGACCCTGCTGGCCACCGAAGGTGCTCACCCACTGGAGGGAAACATTGCCAATCTGGCAAAACTCTGGCAGGCCGGCTATCGGATGCTGGGCTTGCATCACTTTTTTGATAATCGTCTGGGTGGCTCTCTCCACGGTGAGTCGCGACAAGGGCTTACGGACTTCGGCAAAGCCGTGGTAAGCGCCGCTGTGGAAATGGGTTTCATCATAGATGTCGCGCATTCATCGCCGGCATCGGTAGATGATGTCCTGGCCATCAACCCCAATCCGGTGGTGGTCTCACACACCGGCATCCAAGGCACCTGTAATAGTCCGCGCAATCTCGCCGATGAACAACTTGCACGCATTGCCGCAGCAGGCGGTCTGGTTGGCGTGGGCTACTGGGACGCCGTATGCGATATCACACCACGAGGTGTAGCCCGCTCAATTGCTTATGCTGTGGGTTTAATCGGAGCACGACATGTCGCGCTGGGTTCCGACTATGATGGCACGACCACCGTCACCTTTGATACCGCCCAACTCAACCTGTTAACTCAGGCACTACAGGATAGCGGTTTGTCCAACGACGACATTCGCCTGGTCATGGGCGAAAACCAGCTACGGTTTCTGACCCAACAACTGACATAACGGATCTACACAGAGTACAAGATGAGCGCAAACCCGATCGAAATCAGAATTACCGAGTTGGAAACTCGCTTGGAGTTTCAGGACGAGACCATAACAAAGCTCAATGATGAGCTCGTCGTGCATCAACGTCGGGTGTTCCTGCTCGACAAAAAACTAAAGTTGCTGATTGCGCAGATACAAGGCAACAACGAAGATGCCGCCTTGCTGGATCTAAAGGACGAGCCAGCACCACCCCACTATTGATCCGTCGGCTCGCGTCTGAACGACAAGGAAAAATTGTTGGCCGGCATCGCTTGCTGCCGGTGCAGGACGAAGCCATTTCGCGCAGCGGTGTCAATCACATCCTGCAGATCACGAATTCCCCATAGCGGGTTACGCGCACGCAGGGAGGCATCAAATATGGCATTACTGCTGGCGGTGTGTTCACCATTTTGTTTAAACGGCCCATAGATGTGCAGCACACCTGTTGTGCACACCCGACCAGCGCCTGCGCAAAGTGCTTGCAGGGTGGCCGCAGGGCTGATGTGCAATAGATTTGCAACGATCACCGCATCGACTTCAATGTCTGGCCAGTCTTGCATGACATCGAGGTGGATCGGCGCGGCAACATTTGCCAACGCGGCGGTGCGCGAGACGATGGCCGCGTGCATATCGCCATCTGGCTCCGACGGCAGCCATTGCAGGCCGGGCAGCGCGCCAGCAAAAAACGCCACATGCTGCCCGCTACCACTGGCAATCTCAAGCACCCGGCCTGCAGACGGAAGTTCGTTTTTCAGCACCTCGAGTATCGGTGCACTGTTTCTTTCAGCGGCGCTGGAAAACGCGAGTTCGCTCACCTGTCGGCTCAAGGTGTTGCGGCGGGCGGCCGACGCTGTGCCAACAACTGCTCAACGGTATAAGCCAGATTCAACAATTTCGGCTCACTCCAACTCTCTGCCAGAAGTTCCAAGCCTACCGGCATACCACCTGCAAATCCGGCAGGTACCGATATAGCCGGTAACCCGGAGTTGGCAGAGAGTCGGCAGTTCGTGCCCAACTGCTCTTCACCTATTGGGGCCGCGACCCGGCGAATCGTCGGATAGGCCAACGCATCCAGGTAATGAGTATTCATCAACGCCAACAATGCCTGGCGCACCACCCGACGTTGCGCCAACTCCTCTAGATAGGTGATCTCAGATTCTTCCGTCATGCCGGCAGAAGCCTGCAGCGATGGCAAGATGTCAGCGTGGCTTCTGCCATCGGCAAGCAAGGCGTCGATATCGGCAATGCCGATTTCCGGGTTAGCCTGCAGATAGGCGTTGATATCGGTTTTGAAATCGTAGATCAGCACGAAGTGGCCATTCATCGGCCGTTGCAATGCTTCGTTGACCCGCGGTGATTCTATCTCTATCACCTGCCAATCGGCATGCTCGTGTAAATGTGCCAGAGCTTCGCGGATGACCTTGGCGACATCTTCGTCCTGCGCGTCTTGCACCAACCAGTCTCGCAGCACGCCAATTCGAGCGCCGCGTTGCACTTGCACCGCGTCGAGATAGTGCTCGGGTAACTGGCCGAAACTTTCTGCGGTCTGAGCATCACCGGGGTCATAACCCGCGACCACATCCAGCACAATTGCCAGATCACGCACCGAGCGTGCCAGGGGACCACCTATATCCTGAGTGCTCGACAACGGCACAATACCCCGGCGACTGCTCAAGCCCTGGGTGCCGCGCAAGCCGACCAGGTTGTTATGCGCGGCCGGAATACGTATCGATCCACAGGTATCGCTACCCATTGCCAGGGTTGCGAAGTTAGCCGCAACCGCGGCGCCCGAGCCACCGCTGGAGCCGCCGGGATTACGCCCTAAGTCATAGGGGTTTTTGGTGGCACCGAAACGCGAACCCACCGTGGTGATACCGTAGGCGAACTCATGCATGGTTGTTTTGCCCAGGATGATGGCGCCAGCGGTTTTTAGTTGCGCAACGAGGTGCGCATCGCGGTCTGGCGCAAACCCTTCAAACACGATGGACCCGGCCGTAGTGGACATGCCTACGGTTTCATAATTGTCTTTGACCAGTACAACAATACCATGCAACAGGGAGCGTGGTCCCTGCTCCGCTCGTTCGCTATCCAGCGCCGCGGCTTCGCTCAATGCCTGGCTGTTGAGAGTTTGTACCGCATTCAAACTCGGACTCTGCTGGTCATATTGTTCTATGCGCGCCAGATAGAATTGCACCAATTTTTGTGCAGACAAATCACCTGCCGTCATCGAATCCTGCAAATCTTCGATGCTTGCATCCAACCAGCGGCTTGTTGCGTCTGCTTTAACTTGTTCGCTCTTACCTTGTTCGTTCATGCCTTCTTGCGCCCACGAAAGTTGAACCTGCGTAGACGAGACGAATACCAAGCACCACAACACAGAGAAACTGCTTCTCTTCAACGCTTCACTCACTAACCCGATCACAACAAACCAACCCTAACACTTGTTGTGCATCAATCGAGCCTGTTAAGCGTGTTCAATGTCTGGCATCACAACAAGCATTCTCGAGCGTTATCCTGCCCTGGGTTTCGCCGCCTACCGGCGTTATTGGTTTGCCTCCTTCGCCTCGGTCGGCGCAACGCAATTAATCGTCCTCGGCCAGGGTTGGCTGATTTTTGAACTCACAGGATCGGCCCTGCAACTGGGGTTGCTCGGCGCAGCGGCTTCGATACCGAACATCTGTATAACGCTATTTGGCGGCGTCATTGCAGACCGTTTCGACAAACGTCAGATACTGCGCACAACTTCCATGCTGATCACCATTTTATTGTTAGTGCTGGCATGGTTGGACTTTTCCGGCGCAATTGAGGTCTGGCAGGTCATTGCCATTGCCGCGGTGTTCTCGTTGATTACCGGCCTCGATTGGCCTGCCCGGGTGGCCATCTATCCACACCTGATCGAGCGTTCTGCATTTATCAGCGCGGTTGCACTGAATTCCTTTATCTGGCAATCCACGCGCATGGCCGTGCCTGCTCTGGGTGGTGTGCTGATTTATGCTGCCGACACCTGGCTGATCTTTTCTCTCAGCGCGCTGGGCTTTTTTACCATGTTTGTTGTCATTTCAAAGATTCATGTGAAGCTACCAGATCCCACCGATCACTCACCTTTACAACAATTAGCCCAGGGTATCCTGTTCATCTGGCACAACGCCCTGTTCAAATGGCTGATCGCTCTAACCTTCTCGGGTATGTTCCTGTCACAATCTTATGTCCAGATTTTACCGATATTTGTCGATCTGATGAATATGGCAGAGCAGGGCTATGGCTACCTGCTGTCTGCGGGAGGCGTTGGCTCCATAGTCGGTACACTGGTCGTAGGCTCGATGGATGAACAAAAACCGATCGGTCAATACATGTTTGCGGGTGCAGCTTTGTCGGTCGTGGCATTGGCGGGCTTTGTGCTGGCTGCAAGCACGGGCTGGTTTGCCGGGGCGCTGCTGGGCATCTTTGCCGCCTCGGCTTTCAGCTCGATGTACATGATCATCTCCATGACGATCATGCAGATGCGCGTTCCCGATGACCTGCGCGGCAGGGTGATGGGTATTCACACCATGGGCTTCAGCCTCATCCCTCTCGGTGGATTGTTCCTTGGCTCGATGGCGCAACGCACGGGTGCAGGGCCGGCGGTTCTGTATGCCGCGTCTGCCTATCTACTGATTGTGCTGATAGTCTGGTCGAGTAAAAGTAGTCTACGCAGGTTGAGAAACCAGGCCGCGCAGCAAGATTAGCCTGCTGCGACGCGTCGCGTTCGCTCCAGATCCAACTGTTGATGCAGTACCTGCAGAGATTTGTTCTGCAATTCCCGTTCGCGCTCCAGATCTGTGACCTTGTTCTGTTCGTGCAAAAGATCGGCAGTCGCTATCTTAAGATTGCTCTCAGCCGTGGCAAGTTGTCCTCGCAGGGTTTCGACCTCAACCTGCAAAAGCACTTCATCACCCGCTCTACCGGCGCTCACGGCTTGCTTCGACGCTTGTTCAAGGCGAGTCTTAAGCCGGGAAATCTCCTTGGACAACTCCGCGATCAGCTCGTTGGAATCGCCCGTGTCGTTTCCGGCGATGTCGAAATCTATGCTTTCACCTGCCTCCGTACCAGAGCGCGCAGCCTCCGCACTTTGCTGCCATCGATTGGCCTGGCGTGTCTGTTCTCGCAATTGCTGTTCATTGTCTCTCAGCGCCTGGTCCTGTTCGCTCAATTGCGCTTTATATTCCTGCAGCTGATCTTTGAGTTTAGTCACTTGCTCGTCACGACCGCGCAGTAAAGATTCCAATTGCGGGACCTTCGACTTGGCGTCGTTAACCGCCCTGTTAGCAGATTCTTCCGCCCGCTGAGCGTTCAAATTGCGGAACAACCATCCCGCCACGCCACCGACGATTACCGCGAGCAACAAATAGATGAATATTTTTGCGATCAAGAAAATCATGCCGTTCCTCCAAGAACGCGAAATTCGATACGCCGGTTTTTTTCTCGACCAGCTTGGCCGTCATTGGCCGCTATGGGTTGGCTTTCACCATAGCCTTTGGCACGAACCTGGGTGGAACTGACGCCATGTCTAACCAGATGCTTGGTCACTACCTCGGCACGACGCTTGCTCAAGTACAGATTTACCGCAGCGTCGCCGCGGTCGTCGGTATGGCTGGCAATCTCAATCTGAGTATCGCAACTGCGTACGATCATCGCCAACATGCCCAATGAGTGGAAACTGGATTCCGCCACATCTGCCTTGCCTTTTTTGAACTCGATGGGTTGTTTGGCCAGGTAGTCGTCGAGCTGTTGCTGGCAACTACCGGCTTCACCGATTACTTGGATGTTGTTTTCCAGGGCCACCACACCTGGCACGGCTCGGGCGCGTTCTTCAGCAGCCCGTTTTGCCGGCACGTCCGGCGCGGCACCACTTAAGGTGATGGATTGACCGTCCACCTCGACACTGGACCAATACAGATCGTTGCTCTCCACTTGTGCCGTCACTTGAGCACCGATGGCATTCTCCAGAGCGGACACTTCGGTAAATATACAGACGAAAAACAAGCAAACTAGAAGCGTGCCAGCACCTGTTAATATTTCAAATTGAGAAAAGCGAAAATCCATTTCATCCAATCAAGCAACCTAACAGCATTATTTTCACCGCTAGGCGGTCAAAATTGCGAGACCCAGTTCTCATTTAGCGCGGCACCTGCTGCATAGACAGTCAAATTCTAAAAGGAGCTCAAAAAGGCTGATCTTTTAGTTCCAGCGTGTCTTTGCCGCCACACCTGGTTACACTCTCGACCATCGAGAATAATGGGAGGAGCTCCTTTATGAATAAGGGTATGAAGCGCGCTGGTGCGCTGTTTGTCTTCACAGCGCTACTGTCGGCTTGCTCCGATCCTGTCGCTACTTCACCTCAAGGGGATGCCGCATCAGCGCAGGCTCAACCCGTGTCCAGTCGCGCGCAAGCCATTCAGCAAAGTACCGCCGACGTGGATGGCGCCCGCATCATAAAGGCAGATCCCAGTAACTGGTTAAGCACCGGCCGAACCTATGACGAACAGCGCCACAGCCCGCTAAATCAGGTCAACGAGGAAAACATCGCCGACCTGGGCCTGCAATGGTACTGGGATACTGGCAGCAAGCGCGGTCTGGAAGCCACGCCCATTGTGATCGACGGCGTTATGTTCACCTCTGGCACATGGTCGGTGGTCTGGGCCCACGATGCCAAAACCGGTGAACTGTTGTGGGAATACGACCCGGAAGTGCCTCGCTCATGGGGCCGCTATGCCTGTTGCGATGTCGTCAACAGAGGCGTCGCGGCTTGGAAAGGTAAAATTTACATCGGCACCATTGATGGCCGTCTGATTGCACTCGATGCCGGTACCGGTGTTCCCGTGTGGGATGTGAACACCTTGTTACCGGACCGCCCCTATACCATCACCGGTGCCCCGCGCATCGTTAAAGACAAAGTCATCATCGGCAACGGCGGTGCCGAATATGGCGTGCGCGGATACGTCACCGCGTTTGATACCGCAACCGGCGAACAAGTGTGGCGCTTTTATACAGTACCAGGCAATCCTGCAGACGGCTTCGAAAGTGAAGACATGGAACTCGCCGCCACCACTTGGCGTGGTGGCAAATGGTGGGAAGTCGGCGGCGGTGGCACAGTATGGGACTCAATGGCCTACGACCCGGAATTGAATCTACTGTACATCGGCGTTGGCAACGGCGCGCCTTGGAACCGCTATATCCGCAGCCCGGGCGGCGGCGACAATCTGTTTCTATCGTCAATCGTCGCGCTCAACCCCGATACCGGCCTGCGAGTCTGGCACTACCAAACCACCCCCGGCGATACTTGGGACTACACCGCCGTGCAACATATGATCCTGGCGGACATAGAGATCCAAGGCCAACCGCGCAAAGTCATCATGCAGGCACCGAAAAACGGTTTCTTCTATGTGCTTGACCGTACTAATGGCGATTTTATATCCGCCGAAGCTTACGTACCGATGACCTGGGCGACCCATGTTGACCAGGAAACCGGGCGGCCTGTGGAGAACCCGGAAGCCCACTATGCCAACGAGAAAAAGCGCATAAAGCCTGGGCCTCTGGGTGGCCATAACTGGCACCCGATGACCTATCATCCGGGCACCGGTCTGGTCTACATACCTGCGCTGGATTTACGCTTCGACTATGCCCAGGACAACGCTTTTAAACATTCTCCAAAAGACTGGAATCTTGGTATCGATTTCCGCGAATCCGCACCACCACCTTCAGCGGAAGAAAATATCGACAATCTACAAGCCATCAAGGGCTTCCTTGCGGCCTGGGATCCGGTCAGCCAAACCGAAGTCTGGCGAGTGCAACATGCCACCGCCTGGAACGGCGGCTTGCTATCCACAGCCGGAAACCTGATTTTTCAAGGTCGCGCCGATGGACAGTTCGCAGCCTACGCGGCCGACAGTGGCAAACTTTTGTGGGAGAGCCCGGTACACGTTGGCATCATTGCCGCACCGATCACCTACAGTATCGATGGCGAGCAGTACATCACCGTAGTGGCTGGTTGGGGCGGTGCTTATGGTCTCGCTTCAGGCGCACCCCGACACCGTGACAATGTGCTCAGTAATGGTCGCATACTGACTTACAAATTGGGTGGCAAAGCGGTCTTACCCGAGCCTGAGGTGACCTATCTGGCGGTGCCGACACCACCAGCGATGGACTACACCGACGACCAGCAACGTCATGGTCAAGATCTGTTTCATCTGTACTGTGCGGTTTGCCATGGCCCGGGGGTAGGCACCGCGGGTCCAATCGCCAACCTCATGTACTCAAACGCAGATACACACAATTTGTGGGATGCCATCGTCCTTGGCGGAGCCTACACAGAAAAAGGTATGCCGAGCTTCAGTCATGCATTGAATAACGCCGACGCACAAGACGTTCGTGCTTACATCATTGAGCGAGCCAAGGCCGTTATCGCTTTCTGTGAATCGTCTTATCGGGACGAATATCCAGAGCTATTGGATACCGCCTGTGAAGTTCCGCAAGTGGCTGGTAGCACCATAGCGGTCGGCGGCGCTGGTCGCTAGCTTGCTATTGAATCGGTGGCCGCTCGCGTGCGGTCACTTCGACGGCAATCGGCAAATGATCGGACAGGCGGCAGTTGAGTACACGATAGTCTTTGATCACAAGATCTGAAGAGACCAGTACGTGATCCAAAGCCTGTGATGGCTGCCAGGCAGGATACGTCGGGCGGACATCGTCCACCGGCTGTAAGTTGAGCCTCTTCAGGGGTGAATCATTGAGCAGTTGGCTCATCTGCGTATTCATGTCCCCCATGATAATAACCTGCCGCTCATGGGCTACCTGCTCGGCAATATAGGCCAGCTGCCGTTGCCGTGATTGCTTGCCCAACGACAGGTGCAACATCACCACCACTATTTCATCCCCCGCATAAGGCAGGCGCACAAACACCGCTCCGCGCCCGGGGATCATTCCCGGCAACTTATGATCTTCCAGGGCGCAGGGTTGAATGCGACTCAACAGCCCGTTCCCGTGTTGGGCAAACAGCCCTAAATCGCGATTGAGCTGGGCATACCAGTAGGGGAAATCTGCAGCATGGGATAAAAACTCGACCTGGTTTACAAACCCGCTGCGGAGACTGCCACCATCAATTTCCTGCAGACCGACAAGATCGTAGTCGCACACCAGCTTGGCGACCTTGCGCAGATTTCTCTCCCGGGATTCATGCGGCAAAACATGCTTCCAACCCTTGGTGAAGTACTGGCGGTAAGCCGAGGTTTTGATGCCAACTTGAATATTGAACGACAGTAACCTCAACGGCTTCACAGGCTCCGCCGGGGTTTTTATTGTGTCAAGTAAACTTGCTAACGGTTGATTGGCAACCGGGTCAACTACTGACGCGCGCGCTGTGCGTCTGGCCCATGACATCATGTTCAGCTCCCTTCCTGGAAACTTTAGTCTAGAAGTTTCACTCGCGCGTAACTGTGTACTACCTTGCACTTTCGATTAGTCTCCTGAGCCTTCGTTTTGTTCGAGTTTTACCAGATAATCCACCACTTCTAGCATTCTGGTGTTGCTACCGGCCATGTGGCCGTCGATGCGGTACTTGCCATTGACGATCATGCTCGGTACCCCGGTAACCCGGTAAGCGCGGCCTTTAGCCTTTGCCTGAGCGACCCGACTGCGAACCGAAAAAGAGCTGAAAACCGTGGTGAAATCTTCCTCGCTGACATCGGCTTGCTCGTCAAACAATTCAAGCAGCAGCGGTAACTGGCGCATATCCTGATTTTTTACATGGATGCCCTGGAATAGAGGCAGGTGTACGGCTTCGCTCACACCCAATGTTTCTGCGGTATAAAAGGCTTGCGCCAGCAACTCCCAATCAGTGCTGAATATCGCCGGTACTCGATGAAAGGCAACCTCATCGCTTTGTCGTTCGCGCCAGGATTCGATTAACGGGTCGAAGTTGAAACAATGGACACAGGCATAGGAGAAAACTTCCACGACTTCAACGCTGGCATCGTCGCGGGTTTCCACTGCCACCGGTAAGCGCTCATAATGAGTACCTTCCACAAAATCTGTAGACTCGACATCCGCTGGCCAAACATCTGTTGGCAAAACTAAAGCGCCAACCAGGCAAAGTAATGAGGCGCTGAATAATTTAATTGCAGGCATATCTCGTCCGTCCTGTCTGTTGGGTTAACTCGCTATCGCCGACACGAAAAGCATAGCCGGTGTATATGAACGTGAGCTTAATCACCCGGGTAATAGCAAATATTTGGGTTAGATCGAGTTAATTCAACCCTTGGATGTAATCCGCAACCGATGCGATTTCTGTATCTGTCAGGCCTTCCGCAACACCTCGCATCATGCCTCCGACGTTATCGTCTGTATCGCGGATCTGCTCCCGGTAGGCCGTTAGTTGCACGATGGTGTAGGCCGCGGGTTGACCGCTGATGCGTGGAAAACCAGCCTGGGCATTACCCGTTCCATTGGGATTATGACAAGCCGTACATGCCGCAACGCCTTTTCTGGCAATGCCACCTCGATAGATCCGTTCACCACGACTGATCGCCTCGTCGTCATCGCTGGCCTGGGAAATCTTACCGGGCAAACTTGCATAATAGGCCGCGAGGTTCGCCAGATCCTGGTCTGACTTGCCCACTAACTGCCCGGTCATGAGCACAATGTTGCGTGTGTTGGACTGAATCATTTTCAGTTGATTAAACAAATACTTTTCGTTCTGGCCCGCCAGATTAGGATAAGTCGGGTCCAATCCGGTCGCCCCATCTTGACCATGACAGGCACTACAGACTGCCGCCTGAGCTTGTCCGGCGACGGCGTCGCCACCGGCAAATGCCCTACTGCTGAAGGTGCCCACAGCCAGCACCAACACAGAAAACATCATTAACTTGGTGAAAATACTACCCACGTTCATGCATTCCAACCCATCTGATCTCTATTGAAAAAGGCCCTGAATGCCGCCGTACAGTCAGTGGTAGACTGCCGTGCAACGAAAAACACATCGCTCAAGCGCGGCCAGGGCGCGCGGATTATATAACAACATGACACAAAAAGTGCCCCTCCCGGAACGTCTGGATGCAACCTTCCTGATTAGTGCGCCAGACCTGAAGCGATGCCCCCGCGATGAAGTGCGCGAAGTTGCCTTTGCCGGACGTTCAAACGCTGGGAAATCCTCAGTATTGAACCAGATTACCGGCAACAAACGTATGGCGAAAGTCTCCAAAACGCCGGGTCGAACCCGGCTCATCAATTTTTTCAGCCTGCAGCGGGGCGGGCGACTGGTCGACCTGCCAGGCTACGGATACGCCAAGGCAAGTAAGGCCGCACAGGCAACCTGGCAGCAGTCGGTAAACCACTATCTAGCCCAACGCGATAATCTCGTCGGTCTGGTGCTGGTCACAGATATCCGCCACCCTGGCCAAGCCTATGATGAAGAACTGATCAGCTGGAGTGCGGATTCGGATCTGCCGATACGGGTTTTACTCAACAAGGCAGACAAGATAAGTTTCTCGGCCCAGCAGAAAGCCTTAGCCGCCTTCGACAAGGCATATAGCGGACACCCACAACTGTCACGACAGTGTTTTTCCACCCTCAAAGGCACCGGTAAGGTCGAGTTGATCGAACAAATCCTTTCCTGGACTTTATAGGGGGGCCTCTCCCTAATGCGCCTGATCCCAATTGGCACCCACTCCGGTGTCCACAATCAGCGGCACCGCAAGCTCTGCAGCACTTTGCATAATTTCAACAACGCCTGCGGTGAGTTGCTCGGCTTGGTCGGCTAAGACTTCGAACACGAGCTCATCGTGTACCTGCATCATCATTGCGGCATCGAGTTCACCGTTAGACAACCAATCGTGCACACGAATCATCGCGCGTTTGATGATATCTGCCGCCGTGCCCTGCATCGGCGCATTTATCGCCGTACGTTCCGCCGCCTGTCGCCGCATACCGTTCTTGGCGTTAATCTCCGGCAGGTACAAACGACGACCAAACACTGTTTCGACATAACCTTGCTCGCGGGCCAATGCCCGGGTTTCTTCCATGTAGCGACGCACACCTGGATAGCGGTCAAAGTACTTATCGATATATTCCTGAGCCAAAGTGCGTGAAATACTCAACTGCCGGCCTAAGCCGAAGGCGGACATACCGTAAATCAAGCCGAAGTTGATAGCCTTGGCGCTACGGCGTTGTTCATCACTCACCCCCTCTAGGGTTTCACCAAATACTTCTGCCGCTGTCGCCCTGTGAACATCCAGACCGTTGGCAAAAGCTTCACTCAAACTCTCGTCACCCGACAGGTGGGCCATGATCCGCAACTCAATCTGCGAGTAATCCGCCGCCACAATGACCTTCCCCGTCGGCGCTACGAACGCTTGCCGGATACGTCGTCCTTCGGCATTGCGAATTGGGATATTCTGCAGGTTGGGGTCTGAAGACGACAAGCGGCCGGTCGCCGTTACGGCCTGGTGATAGGAAGTGTGGATGCGACCGGTATGCGCATTGATTTGCAGCGGTAGTTTATCCGTATAGGTGGATTTCAGCTTAGCCAGGCCTCGATACTCTAAAATAGTCGCAGGTAGTTCATAGTCCCGGGCCAGATCGACCAACACCAGCTCTGCCGTTGAAGGTGCGCCCTTGGGCGTCTTCTTCAACACCGGCAGACCGAGCTTTTCGTACAGGATCTGCTGTAATTGTTTAGGGCTATCGAGATTGAACTCGCCACCCGCCTGGTTCCACGCTGCCTCTTTCAAAGTCAGCATGCGATCTGCAAGCTCAGCACCGTGCTGCTTGAGCAAACGGCCATCCACCAGGGCGCCGGTGCGCTCCACTGCGGACAAAACACGTACCAGCGGAATTTCAATATCTTGGTAGACGCTGCGTAAGCCCGATTGCGCTTCTAGCCGCGGCCACAGGGTATTGTGCAACTGCAGGGTGATATCGGCATCTTCCGCCGCATACTGCACGGCTTCGCTTACCCCGACATCGTTAAAGCTCAATTGTTTTGCGCCTTTACCGGCCACGTCCTCATAGTGAATGGTGCTGCGATCCAGATAAAATCCGGCTAATGCATCCATGTTATGGCGGGTTGCAACACTATTGAGCACATAGGACTCGAGCATGGTATCGAAGATGGGTCCTTTGATTTCAACACCATAACGCGCCAGCACGCTCATGTCGTACTTCAAGTTCTGACCTATTTTTACCAGCGCCGGGTCTTCCAACAGGGGTTGCAATACCGCCAACACCGATTGCAGATCAAGCTGTTCAGGGGCACCGGCGTAATCGTGTCCGACGGGAACGTAAGCCGCCTCACCGGGCACTGCGGCAAAAGAAAATCCCACCAACTCCGCTTCCATGTAGTTCAAGCTGGTGGTTTCCGTATCGATGCAAAAAGTTCCCGCCGCCCGCAGTTTATCGACCCAACGATCTAACTCTGCTGCATCAGTGATGCAATGATAGTCCGCAGCCACCGCTGCAGGAGGCGCTACATTGGCAATTGGGGGATCTGCTGTATCGAGTTCATCGCGCCAGGATCTGAATTCAAGTTCGGTAAAAAAATCCCGCAATAACTCCGTGTCAGGAATCTTCGCCACCAGGTCAGCCAGACCCATCTCCAACGCCACATCACACTTGATGGTCGTCAACGTCCTGGACAACGGTAGCTGAGCCAAACTGTCACGCAGATTCTCGCCAACCTTGCCCTTTATCTGGTCGGCCTGAGCGATGACTTCATCCAACGAGCCATATTGCACGAGCCATTTGGCGGCAGTCTTAGGGCCAACCTTGGGCACCCCGGGGATGTTGTCCGCGGTATCACCCATCAGCGCCAGATAGTCGATGATCAATTCGGGTGGCACGCCAAATTTTTCCACCACGCCGGTACGATCCATGGTGGTCTCAGTCATGGTATTAACCAAGCTGACGTGATCGGTAACCAATTGCGCCATATCTTTGTCACCGGTAGAAATCACCGTTTCACGCTGGGCAGCGCTCGCCTGCCGGGCCAGGGTGCCAATGACATCATCGGCTTCCACGCCGGAAATCACCAACAACGGCAATCCCATAGCGCGAATAATGTCGTGTATGGGTTGTATCTGGCTGCGCATGTCATCCGGCATTGATTCACGATTGGCTTTGTATTCGCTGTATAAATCGTCCCGAAAGGTTTTTCCGGGTGCATCGAAAATGACCACCACGGTACTGTCTGCATAGTCCTTCGCCAGTTTGCGAATCATCGCGATAACCCCACGCACAGCCCCGGTTGGTTGGCCTTTGGTAGTGGTCAGTTCCGGCAGCGCATAGAACGCCCTGAACAAATACGATGAGCCGTCAACCAAAATCAGCGGCTTGTCTGTAGTTGCTTTTTTCTGCTCGACCATGCGCAGTCCCGTACTGGTGTTTTTGTTGAAATTATTGCGTTTACTACCCGGCGAGTTTGCGTACCATGCCCCCATGCCGCACATCACAGTACTACAGCAGTCTCGGGAAAAGTTCAATTTCTCCACCGTTTCAAGACCTTGCACAAAGGGTCGGCAATTTATTCTGTGGGTGCTGTTGGTATTCACCTGCGCTGCGTTCACCAGCGGACCGCTGGGTGCCGAAGAAGCCTATAGAGGCCCCGATGTGGTGATCATCGCTGGCGAAGACAAAGTGATCTACGAATTCCGCCAGAATGGCCAGTTACGCATGGTGCGTATCGAACCGAAATGGGGTAAGCCTTACTATCTGGTACCCCGGGACAGCACCAAAGGTTTCGGTGACCTCGAACGAGCCGACATGCTCGTACCCCAGTGGGTCATCGCGGAGTTTTAGCTTGAGCGCCCTTCCTCAATACCATGAACCCAGCCTCGAAGAGACCTTGTCGCGTTATGACATCGGCACATTGCGTCGTTACTGGCAGGCCACCAATGGTATCGAAAACAGCAACTATTTCGTGCAGACAGAGGATGCCGGCCGTCACCGTGAATTCGTTCTTACCATCATGGAACAGGCCGCTAACGCCGGCGAAGCTTATGTGCCGATGATGGACACGCTGTATGCCGGCGGGCTGCCGGTCGCGCCACCACTGCTGAATATGGCTGGCCTTCCGATCGAAAATCTGGCCGGTAAGCCAGCGCTTTTACAACAGCGACTGGCAGGGCAACATGTCTACAATCCCACCATCAAACAGGTTTGCGCTCTGGCACGATTCGTTGCCCGCATGCATTTAACCATGCAACGCGTCGACATAAAGCTGCCTGAATATCCACGCAACGCCACCTGGCTGGCGGAACGCGCAAACATAGCAAAGGGCTATCTGCCTTTCAGCGACCAATGTTTGCTGGACGAGAGCGTCGTTAAAGCCCGGTCTCTACTCGCCAGAGGAGACGTCCAAGCATTACCCCAAGGCATGATTCACGGCGATTTGTTTCGCGACAATGTACTATTCAACGGACAGGGCCTGACTGGAGTCTTGGATTTTCATCACGCAGCAAGCGGATTCTGGATCTATGATTTAGCTGTTGCAGCCAACGACTGGTGCAACGATACCAGCGGTTCGTTGGACCCGGAGCGCACCACGGCCATGTTGCGCGCCTACCATCAGATAAGGCCTCTGACCCGCGCAGAACTTTGGTTCTTTTCGAGCTTCGCGCTATATGCCGCACTGACCTTCTGGCTGTCTCGTCTGGCGGTTGCGTTGAATCAGAAAACCGCGCCGTTAGTGCGCTTTAAGAATCCAGATGACTTCAAACGCATTGTGCAGCATCACGCCCGCTTCCAGTTCTATCTGGACCCACGCCGCCTCACGGTTTAGGCCGTTCAAATACCCCTCATGAGATAGAGAGAAAACCATTGTTGCGCATCGCTCCAATGGGCCTCTTCGCGAAAACCCGCCTTAGCGGCTAGCTCGACAAACTCCTGAGGATGATATTTATAAGAATTCTCCGTATGCAGCTTCTCTAACGCCTCGATGTATACAGTGACCCCGGCCACAGTGACCTGCTGGTCTTGTGTGCTTTGCAAAAACATCTGTATACAGCCTTGCTCATCGTTATAGCGGGCCAGGTGGCGGAAATTTTCCAGTATAAAATCTGCTCCCAAGGCATCGTTGATATGCGCCAGCACATTCAGATTAAACTCAGCGGTAACACCAGCCGCATCATTGTATGCGTCTTCCAGTACCTGCACGGATTTTTTGCGGTCAACGCCGACCAACAACGCACCACCCGCACCAACGATCTGTCTGACGTTAGTTAGAAACTGCTGGGCATGCAGTGGATCGAAATTGCCGATGCTTGAGCCGGGGAAAAAACCTACTTTGGCTAATGCCGATACTTTCTCCGGCAGGGCAAAGCGCGCGGTAAAATCCGCACATACCGGATATACGTGCAGATGCGGAAAGTCTGCATGCAACGCGCGAGCGTTGTCCTGCAGGTGTTCATTGGAAATGTCTACCGGCACATATGCCCGCACCGCTATCGCTTCAAGCAGCTTACGGATCTTCAACGAACTGCCACTGCCATATTCGATCAAACAAAGCCCACCACCCAAACGCTCAGATATCTCCGGCAGATGCTGATTGAAAAGTGACATCTCAGTACGCGTCAGGTAGTACTCATCCAACTCGGTAATGCGGTCAAACAGCGCTGAACCGCGAGCATCATAAAAGTACTTGGGGGAAATAGTTTTAGGCTCACTGGTAAGCCCTCGTAACACCTCACAGGCCATATCTTCTGCCGCTGGCTTGAAATCATGAAACGCGTAACTGCCTTTACTAGACATCTTTTGCCAACCTGATGCCTGAAAATTGCCACTGATCCGGTGCATAAAAGAAGTTGCGGTAGCTCGAGCGGATATGCGCTTGCGGACTTGCACACGAGCCACCACGCAGCACCAACTGACTGCTCATAAACTTACCGTTGTATTCACCGAGCGTGCCCGCCAGGGGTCGATAGCCGGGATAGGCTGCATAGCTGCTCGAAGTCCATTGCCATACCTCGCCATAAAGTTGCGCCATACCCGGACTATCTACGCAAGCATTGGGATGATAACGAGCCGACTCAACGAACGAGCCCTGCACCTCATATTGAGCCGCAACCCACTCCCATTCAAACTCCGTCGGTAGACGGGCACCGGCCCAGTTTGCGTAGGCGACAGCCTCGTGCCCACTGACATGCACAACGGGGAGGCGAGGTTGCAGCGGTAACAAGCCATCCAACCGATACTCCAGATCTTCTCCGTCGCGTTCAAGCCAATACAGTGGCGCCTGCCAATTCTTATCCTGCACTAACGACCAACCTTGCGCCAACCACAGCTCAGCCCTCTGGTAACCACCGTCGTCGATGAAAGCCTTGAACTCCGCGTTGGTAACCAAACGATTCGCCAACTGGAAAGGTTGCAACAGTGCATTGTGGAGCGGTCGTTCGTTGTCGAAGGCAAAGCCTGCTTCAGCAGGCGCGCCAATCTCTACTACGCCGCCGGGAAATTTCTCGAAGTGCAGATCCACTGGCGCGGCATCGGTTGGCCCACCGCCATAAACAGGGTACAGCGGGTTGTGGCCGAAATTAAACTTGATGTCGGTAAGTAGCAGTTCCTGGTGTTGTTGTTCGTGGTGCAGGCCCAACATGACATGGTCCAACATTTGTTTATCGTGGGACTTCTGTAGCAGTTCGACCATATACTGGTCTACGTGTTGCCGATAAGTTAAAACGTCAGCGACGCTGGGGCGAGACAAGGTGCCGCGTTTACTGCGACAAAACGGCTGGCCGACCCCGTTGTAGTAGGAGTTGAACAGGTATTCAAACTGCGGATGAAAAGGTTGGTAGCGGTCACAACAAGCCTTAAGGATGAACGTTTCGAAAAACCAGGTAGTATGCGCCAAATGCCATTTTGGCGGACTGGCATCGTCCATCGGCTGTACGCCATAGTCTTCGAGCACCAGCGGTTCGCACAAAGAGACAGATTGCCGCCTGACACTGAGAAATTGCTCCAGGGCACTCATTAAGTTTCCTTACCTAGAATCGCGCAGCAAGCGTCTGGTACGTGAGCCTAATGGTCTCAACCCTGTGGGGCAACTTGATGAAGCCGTGATAGTGGCCGCGCGGATTAATTATGACGATGTTAGCTGTGTGATCCATGCTGTAGCTACCGTCCGGGGTCGGCACCTTGCCGAACGCCGCGTTGACCTGCTTTGCAAATTCGCCAGTGGCGGCCTTATCACCGCGCACGCCAATAAATCGCGGTGAAAACGCTGCCGCATAGGACCCGAGTTCCTCGGCAGTATCCCGCTCCGGATCGACAGTGACCAGGACAACTTGAAAGGCGTCGGCCAATACACCGCCTTGGTCCTGCAACTGGCGGTCTACCTGCCCCAACACCGACATTGTGGTAGGACACACATCCGGGCAGTGGGTAAAACCAAAAAAGATAAAGGTCCAGCGGTCCAGCAAGCGCTGATTATCAAATGCCATGCCGTCCTGGTCTTGTAGCTCAAAGGGTGCCAGATCACGCGGCCGTGGCAACAGGAAGACACCTTGTTCGCGCATCTGTTCATCAGACAACTGCGGCGTGCGCAGTACGCTGTAGACGAACATGCCCAAGACGATGCTGATGAAGATGCCGGTCAGGCCAACAGTACGAGCAATTGGAGTCATGAAACTAAAGTCCGTTAAGCCTCTAAAGTTGTTGAAACTCGTAAACCGGAATCGGCACGCTACCGGTGATAATCAGATAATGATCCAACGCCAGAAACACGAATAACAACCCCAGATAAATAATGGAATAGCGGAATGTTTCAATCGGCGCGCGCGGGTTTTTATTACGCACCAGCACCACCGACCAGTATAGGAAACCGGCGCCCAATCCTACCGCCGCTGCTAGATAGACCAATCCAGACATTCCAATCGCAAAAGGCAGGATGGTCGCCACCAGCAAAATTATGGTATAGAGCAAAATATGCAGCCGGGTAAAGGCTTCTCCATGGGTGACCGGCAGCATGGGTATCCCCACTTTGGCATATTCGTCTTTACGATCCAGCGCCAACGCCCAGAAATGCGGCGGCGTCCAGGCAAAAATAATCAATACCAGCAACAAACCACCGGCGTCGATACTGTTGGTTACCGCGGTCCAACCAAACAGCGGCGGAGCTGCACCAAATAGTCCGCCAATAACAATATTCTGTGGAGTTGCGCGCTTCAGCCAGAACGTATACACCAAACCATAGCCTACCCAGGAGGCCAGGTTTAACCACGCGGTGAGCGGATTAATACCAAACCACAAGATCAGCATGCCGACCACACCGATGGCGGCAGAAAAAACGATGCCCTGGCGGACGCCAATTCTGCCGGTGGCTATAGGGCGTTCTTGAGTGCGCGCCATACGGGCATCAATATGTGCATCAGCGATGTGATTGACCACGGCGGCAGAAGCCGCGACCAGACCAATACCAATCAGACCGAGTACCAGAGTATCCAGCGGTAGCGTCGCGGAGGTGGCAAGATACATACCCGCCAATGCACAAAGCAGCATCAGCAGTACTACTCTGGGTTTGCACATCTCCAGGTAATCCTGCCAGTGGGCGCTCTCTGAAACTAATTCCCTCATGCTCTTCTCTTTTAAGCGGCCGCAAAGTTTACTGCATCTTTCGCCAACAACAACCGCGCCGTGAAACTACTTTCAGCCGATCTGGGACATTTTGAGCAGCTTCTTCAAATCTTCCAACACCGGTTTCGGGTCCGTATCCAATGGGTAAAACAGCACCAGGTTACCATTCGGGTCGACGATATAGATGCCATCGGCAACGCTGGCTCGATCCATCAAGCCGACTTGTATCAACCCGGGATAATCCGATAACCAGGCGGTCAACGCCTCTTGTCCAGGTCCCGTAAAACCCCGACGTACCCGACCCGCTTCTTTGTTTAACAAAATGTGTAGCGCGCGCATGTTTTTAATCGTGCCTCGGCACACCTCGTCACACCTAGACGCAACGATCCACAACCACCAGCGAGTTGGGCTGCTGCTGCCTGATCCTTCTATGTTCCAACCCAATTGCTGCACCGTGGTCGGTGGCGCCACAAACTCGCCATGGTTGGTGGTTACAAACCCACCTGAGCTCTGCGCATAGAAAAACAAGACATACGACCCTGCAAGGCTCAGGGCGGCAATGAGCACTATGATGGCCAACTGGGTTCGACTTGCAGATTTCATCTCAGCTTACTCAGGGTCTCAACGTTGCGGGTCCGGCTTTGTTGGCCGGTTTTTAAAGCCATAAATCAAATACAGGACAACCAAGGTGAAACCGAGCGCAAACCAGGTTGCAGCATAACCGCGATGCCTGGCATCATTGAGCAGCTGCGCAAACGGCGCCGCACGCTCCACCCCGGGCTGTCCGGGTTCCAAACGAATCTCAACAGATTCAGCTTCCACCAGCGCCGCCATGCGGATCACATCCAATCGTTGCACTCGTTTGGGCCAACCTTGGGGCCAGGCATCGTCATCTAATACCGGCACAAGTCCGGTAAACGGCCAGACCGCACCAATCAAGCGCAGTTGCCCCTGGGGTTTATTGACCTCAGGCAAATCCGCTCGACTTGCAGGCGCCTCGACAAAGCCACGGTTCAGCAACAATCGCCGTCCACCAACTTCGTCAAAAGCCTGTATCAACCAATAACCCACGCGACCACTGGCGATCTGATTATCAACCAGGAATGCCTGGTCCGTAAAACGGCCTTGCAATCGAATCCGTTTGAAACGCTGGCTCAGAGCGCCATTTTCAGGTCGCACCGGTAGCGCTGTTAACTGCGCCAGATAATCCACTTCCATGGATCGTTTTTCTGCAGCGCGTGACAACTGCCAATATCCCAGACTCAAGAAGATGGGTAATACCATGACAACCAGAGCCGTCATGCCCCGACCCGGTGCGAACTGTTTCATGTCCCTTAACCCCTGGCGCGCATTAGTTTACAGTGCGCGCTGATTCTTGCAGGCAACCACTTTGCTCAAAGTTCTTATTGTCGTATTGCTGATCGGTGTAGTCATCAGCCTCTTCAGCGGCTTGGTTTTTCTCTTCAAAGACACCGGTCGTGCTGATTCAAAGCGGACCTGGTACGCCCTCGGCGTGCGCATTGCTCTGGCCACGGCCTTGCTTGGCACCATCGCATATGGCTTTTACAGCGGCCAACTGCAGATCGGAGCCAACGCACCATGGCACGGCGAGCAACGACTAGACAACATAAACGAAGATAAATAGAACGACCCAGACAACATCAACGAAATGCCAGTACCAACTGGCGGCTTCGAAGCCGAAACAGTCCTGGGGCTCAAAGTGACCCTTTATCGCACGCAACCATTGAATCAGCAGAATAAACGTGCCCAACGTCACATGAAAACCATGGAAGCCGGTCAACAAGAAAAAAGTCGACCCGTAGATACCACTGCCCAGCGTCAAACCCATATGGTTATAGGCCTCGATATACTCCTCAGCTTGCAAAAACAGAAACGCAATGCCTAACACAACGGTGATCCCCAGCCATAGGATCAGCTTGGTTCTCTGCTGTGCTTTTATGGCGGCATGGGCAACATGCACCGTCCAACTGGAGCTGAGCAGAATGACGGTATTGTAGAAGGGCAGATACTGCAACCAGCCGCCGACGGTAGCGGGAGCAGTCATGTTCTGGCCTGGATCGGGAAATACTGAACTGTCCGGGTTACTCATTATCGGCCAGGTGGCGTCAAAGTCCGGCCATAAATAATCGCCGGTCAAGCCTTTGGCACCTTCTCCGCCGAGCCAGGCTACTGCTAATGTACGGGTATAGAACAAGGCACCGAAAAAAGCCGCGAAAAACATTACTTCTGAAAAAATGAACCAACTCATACCCCAGATATAACTACGCTTTAACTGGTCATTGGTCAGGCCTCGATGGTTTTCAGCTATCAATTGGGCGAACCAGAAATACAACACCACCGCCACCAGCACAAAACCAATTATAGACTGGGTCCAGCTAGCAGGCTCGCCCGCTTTACTGGCATTTAACCAACTGGCAAATCCCGTAAGCATCAGCATCAGACCAGCGGCCAACACCACCGGGTACCAGCCATTATGCGGTATGTAATAGGTCGATTGATCAGTTTCTGCATTTGCCATTATTGTCTCCAGTAGTCTCGCGCTCTTGCTGCGCAGCCTATCCGCCGCTAGCGGCAACATCACCCATGGCGTTGGTGACGTCAAAAAGAGCGTAACTCAAATTGATGGACTGCACGTTTCTGGGCAGCTCCCGGCCGATAATAAAACGCATCGGCATGGCCAGTTCCTGACCGGGTTGTAAAACCTGTTGGTTAAAACAGAAACACTCTGTTTTATGAAAATAGGCTACCGCTGCCGCCGGCACCAGAGAGGGAACAGCCTGACCCATCATCACTCGGTCGGTATTGTTTTTTACGTAGAAAGTCACTTCCTTCAGCTGACCAGGATGTACCCGCACGGCACCCTTTTCTGGCCAGAATTCCCATGGCATACCGGCATTTGTATTAGTAATGAAATTCACCTTTACCAACCGAGAGGTATCAGGGGTGGTCACCGCTGGATCGTACGTGTAGGGCCCTGCAGTTTTGCCGTTCAAGCCGGTCACCTCACAAAATACGTCATACAGGGGCACCAGGGCGGCGACAAAAAAACACATGCCCACGACGATCAAACTCAATTGTTTGACCGTGCGACGGATTTCGGGTTGGCGTGGTGGTTGTTTCATTCGATATCGGGTCCTAGCTGTGCGCCTCTTCTTCAGTCAGCGCTGGTGCTTCCGTGAAACTGTGGTATGGCACAGGAGAGGGCAATGTCCACTCCAGCCCGCGCGCACCGGACCAGGCACGTGCGGCGGCGGGTTGGCCACTGCGGATACCGTGGATGAGCACGTACAAAAACAACACCTGGGAAAAACCAAATATAAAGGCACCGATGCTGGACACCATGTTGAAATCCGCGAACTGCAATGCATAGTCGGGAATTCGACGGGGCATCCCGGCAAGACCGGAGAAGTGTTGTGGGAAGAAGGTAATGTTCACGCCGATGAAAGACAACCAGAAGTGCAGCTTGCCTAATCCCTCGTTGTACATGCGGCCGGTAAATTTAGGAAACCAGTAATAAACCGCGGCGATGATGGAAAATAACGCACCCGGTACCAGCACATAGTGGAAGTGGGCAACAACAAAGTAGGTGTCATGGTATTGGTAGTCCACCGGCGTGATTGCCAACATCAGCCCGGAAAAGCCACCCACCGTGAACAGCACAACGAACGCTATGGCGAACAACATCGGCGTTTCGAAGGTCATAGAACCTCGCCACATGGTTGCCACCCAGTTGAACACCTTGACCCCGGTCGGCACCGATATAAGCATGGTGGTATACATAAAGAACAACTGACCCGCCAAAGGCATGCCAACAGTAAACATATGGTGCGCCCAGACAATGAACGACAGGAATGCAATAGAAGCTAGCGCGTACACCATCGAGTCGTAGCCAAACAAAGTTTTTCGCGCAAACGCCGGAATGATGTGCGAGATAATACCAAACGCCGGCAGGATCATGATGTAAACCTCGGGATGTCCGAAGAACCAGAAAATATGTTGAAACAAAACCGGGTCTCCGCCACCGGCAGCGTTAAAAAAGCTGGTGCCAAAGTGGATATCGAACAGCATCATGGTCACCGCCCCGGCCAGTACCGGCATCACGGCTATCAACAGATAGGCTGTGATCAACCAGGTCCATACGAACATCGGCATTTTCATCAAAGTCATGCCTGGCGTGCGCATGTTCAGGATGGTCGCAATGATGTTAATGCTGCCCATGATCGATGAAGCACCCATCATGTGCACGGCAAAGATGAAAAAAGTGACAGAAGGCGGCGCATAGGTCGTCGACAGCGGCGCGTAAAATGTCCAGCCGAAGTTCGGACCACCACCTTCCATGAACAGAGTCGAAATCATCATGCTGAAAGCAAATGGCAGGATCCAGAACGAGAGGTTGTTCATTCTCGGCAGCGCCATATCCGGCGCCCCAATCTGCATCGGGATTAACCAATTCGCCAACCCCACAAAAGCGGGCATGATCGCACCGAATACCATCACCAGCCCATGATTGGTGGTCATTTGATTAAAGAATTCCGGTGCCAGAAACTGTAAGCCGGGCTGAAAAAGTTCAGTGCGTATGATCAGCGCCATGACACCACCGACCAGAAACATGGTAAAGCTGAACCAAAGGTACAACGTACCGATGTCTTTGTGATTAGTGGTAAACAACCAACGGCTGAGACCTTTAGCCGGGCCATGTTCATCGTGGTGTTCTATTTGATGGTCCGCATGTATGGCTTCGCTCATGACTTCCTCCTATTGACCGGACAAGGCTAAAACATCGCGAGGCTGGGTTAGGTCCTGCGCATTATTACCCCAGGAGTGACGCTCATAGTGCACCACAGCACCAAGCTGCGCGGCATCCAACTGTTTGCCGAAGGCCTGCATGGCCGTGCCGCTAACGCCGTTAATCACCAACTTGATGTGTTCATCGACAGGGCCCAATATCAGCGGCGAACCGACCAGCGATGGAAAAACCGGTGGCAGACCTTTGCCGTTTGCCTGGTGACATGAGACACAGAAGGTGCCGTAGATTTGTTCGCCGCTAGCCATGAGCTCCTCATGAGTAAATGTTTTGCTCAGATTTTCCCGGCGCTTGGCCTCGTTCACCACCGCTTCGGCATACCAGGCATCGAACGCTGATTCTTCCATGACCTCGACCACAACGGGCATGAAACCATGGTCTTTGCCACACAGCTCTGCGCACTGTCCGCGATAGATGCCGGGTTCGTCGACGATGGTCCACAACTCGTTAAGCATGCCCGGCACCGCATCGCGCTTAATGCCAAAATCAGGTACCCACCAGGAATGAATCACGTCCTCCGCGGTGACCAAAAACCGAACTTTACGATTCATCGGTATGCGCAGACGGTTATCAACCTCCAACAGGTAATGCTCGCCCTTCACACTTTTGTTGTGTATCTGGTCCTGGGGTGTCGACAGGCTTGAGAAGAATGAGAAGGTGTTGTTGTAATCGTCGTCCAGGTATTTGTACTGCCATTTCCATTGGTAACCCCGCACTTCAATGGTCATGTCCTCGCCGCCGGTGTCATACATGGCAATCAGTACCTGTGTTGCCGGTACTGCCATGGCGATCAGAATCAACGTCGGTACCACGGTCCAGAGTAACTCGATCGTCGTACTCTCATGGAACTGTGCGGCTTCATAGCCTGCCGAGCGACGGTGACGGATAATCGAATAAAACATGACGCCGAACACCGCGGTACCAATCACCACGCAAACCCAGAAGATGATCATATGCAGGCTATATACCTGTTGACTGATGTCCGTCACACCTCTCGGCATGTTGAGCTCATCGGCAGACACCAAACCCGCTGCCAGCAAACCAAGCAAGGCCACGGTAAAACCAATTTTCTGTTTCATCCCATCCATTCCACAATTTTCAGCCATTTAGAGCGCCTTATCGAAAGATAGATCAACAGCGTGTTTAACAAAAACTCCAAACACTAATCCACAGGCACCCAAAGCGCCTGGAAACAGCTAATCCGTTGTTCGTCATCAAAGAGATGGGCAGTTGTACTACCTGCCCAATTGACTGCCGGTCACGATTCATCTTTCGCTCCCCGTCGTTGTACAGGACAGATCCCTGTTCTCAGGACCCCGAGCGCGGCTCAATAATATAGTAAGCGAAAGTGGAACGGCAACTTGAAAATTAATCGACGGGTTTTACGTCGGCCCCCACAATACGCACGGTCGAAGGCTCGATGGTGCCACGAATGCCCCTTTCCGGGCGTCCCTTTGGCACACTTTGGGGCACGCCTTGGGAACCACGTTGGCCCGCCGAGCTAAAATTATCGCTAAACCCACAACTCACACAACGACGCCGGCTCAATTCCGGGTCCGTCCGGGTGGCGGCGACAAATTCGACAACGACCCGGTCCACCGCCTGGCATTGCGCGCAAACCGCACCGGCGATAAATCGTTTTTTGCTGATTATCGGTTCAACCATAGCAACAATCTCAAGCGTTCAGGGTGCGACGCAACTGGGCAACAACCGGCTCGGTTTGCGGGCGTTTGCCGCGCCACAAAAAATAGCTCTGGGCTGCTTGTTCTACCAGCATACCCAGACCATCGACACTTGCTCGAGCACCATGTCGTGCCGCCCAGGCGCAAAAAGATGCTGCCTTGCCATAACTCATATCATAACAGAATACATTCCTGACCCAGGACGGATCAATCAGCTCAGCATTACCGTTTAGCCCAACCGAGGTCGCGTTGATGATCAGGTCTGGTTTTACCCGCAGCTCATCAAAGCCCAGTACGCAAACCTCTGTATCAGGCACAGGCCCCATACGCGCCAGGTATCGCGCAAACATCTGTTGCGCTTTGTCTACCGTGCGGTTGGCAATCATCAAGCGCGCAGGCCGGGTCTGCAGCAGCGGTGCCAGCACACCCTGCGTCGCCCCTCCGGCACCAAGAATGAGTACCGTTTTGTTCTCCAGGTCAAGACTGTGCCGATTGCACAAATCGTTAAGCAAGCCTATGCCATCGGTGTTAAACCCCTCACACCGGCCCTGCGCCGTGAAGCGCAGGGTATTTACTGCCGCAGCGCTTTCGGCAAGTTCATCACATGGGTCAGCATAGTCGAACGCCTCCAGCTTGAACGGCACGGTAACATTCAATCCACACCCACCAGAGCGCCCAAACTCTGTAACAAAACGAGCGAAGCCATCCAATGGCACCTCAATCTTGTCGTAGTGAATATCGTCATCAAACTGATCGGCAAAGGCGCGATGAATCTCCGGCGAGCGCGAGTGGCTGACAGGATTGCCGACTACCAGATAGCGATCAGGATTCTGGGACATCTGGGTATGGTTCATCCTCGCAACGGTTCAACGCAATATTGCGCCATCAAGACCATGAATCACACTGGCGGTACCCACCTTTCCAACCTCGCCAGGCAACAGATAGTCCACCAGCGCGGCAAACTGTTGTCTAGCCTCAGCTGCCTGGGTAATCGCCGGTACACCCGTCACATTGGCCGAAGTCGACACTAAAGTGCCACCGAATTGCGTGCACAAGGCTCTCGCTTGTGCATGCCCAGGCACACGACAGGCTAATGTTTCTCGAAAGCCTCGCACCACCTCTGGGTATGTCACATCCGGTAGTATCCATGTGTGGCGCCCCGGCCAGGATGCCACTATCTGTTTGCGCGCGGCAGCATCGACGCCAGCCAATTGAGGTGCAAAGTCCGTCGCTTTGGCGCCGATGACAATCAAGCCTTTTTCCGCCGGCCGTTGTTTAATCGACAATATTTCTTCAACCGCGCTGGCAGACCACGGGTCGCAGGCCAAACCCCAGATACCTTCGGTGGCATGTAACACCACGCCACCTGCCTTGAGCACCTCTGCTGCACATTGGATAGTGGTCTTCACACCGCAATCAGGACGATGACAACGAGGCCTGTACAGAAGCATTTTGCGCAGCAACCTTGTCGCGATTAGCCGCCCGATCCTGCTCCAGTTTTTTTACCAGATCAGCATTGCCCAGCGATAGCATCTGCGCCGCCAGGTAGGCAGCATTCTTCGCACCCGCTTTACCGATGGCGACGGTTGCGACCGGTATGCCCCCTGGCATCTGCACAGTCGACAACAATGCGTCCATGCCTTGCAAGGAACCGCTGTCAATGGGCACGCCGATTACCGGTTTCAAGGTATATGCAGCCACCGCACCGGCCAGATGCGCTGCCATTCCAGCCGCGCAGATGAACACATCGCAACCACGTTCTTGTGCCTGAGCAACATACTCCCTGGTTGCGGTCGGGGTACGATGCGCAGAGGTCACCTGTACCTCGAAGTCGATACCCAAGTCATTCAGCACAGTGGTCGTCGACTGCATTACCGGCCAGTCGGATTCGGAACCCATCAATATTGCTACCCAAGACATCTCACACTCGTATTAAAACTAGGACATGCGAATATACCCAAGCGGCCCCTGCTGAACAAACCCTAGAAGTTCCAATTCAACCAGAGCACAGGTCAGCTCCCGAGTGGGGATCTGCGTTTGGCTCAGGAGTTCATCAAGGGTCACCGCGTAGCCTTGCAGGCAGTTGACGATTTGTTGCGAAGTGTCGCTCAACTTGACCGATGCGGTCTCGATGGCGGGTTGGCGAGGCGGTGCCTGCTGTTCGATCCCGGCATTCGCTATGACCTGGGTTGCATCGGTAACCAGACCAGCGCCCTGCTGTATCAATCGATGGCAGCCGTTACTGACAAAACTTTGCACCGGCCCAGGCATGGCCATCACATCACGGCCCTGCTCCGCCGCAAAACGGGCCGTTATCAACGAGCCGCTGCGATCACCGGCCTCAACCACCACCGTTGCCAGACTCACGCCGCTGATGAGGCGGTTACGTTCCGGGAACTGATAGGGGCGCGGCCCTTTGGAGGCGGGATATTCACTCACCAGCAGACCACCAGCAGTAACGATCTGTCGCGCCAGATTACGGTGCCGCTGGGGATATATTTGCTGCAGGCCCGCACCCAGAACCGCGATGGTCTGCGCCGCGCCACCTGCAGCCAGCGCGCCCTTGTGTGCCGCACCATCGATCCCCAATGCCAGACCGCTAACAATGTGTACACCAAGAGCGGCTAACTCCCGCGCCAACGTCTCGGCGTTGAGTTTACCTCGGGAAGTACATTTACGCGCCCCGACCACAGCGATACTTGTCTCTCCCAGCAGCGCAAGTCGCCCCTCATAAAACAGCACCAACGGCGGGTCCGGAATGGTGCGCAATACCTGGGGAAAAGATTCATCAAAAAAGCCGACCGCACTGTCATCCACCGCAGGCCAACCGTAGGGTTGTTTGTTTCCAGGTACGGGTCCTAAAAGTTCTCTGATCTCGCCGTTTAACACCGCGGCAGCGGCTTCTGGATAGTCCAGAATTAATTCGGCCACCCGCTGGCGAGGCCAATGAGCCAACAGTTCAATTAGCTTCGCAGTGATAGGCGTAATGGGATCGGCTGCGGTCACCCAGCGACATTAACCCGGGTCACCGTAACCGGGCAGTCGACACTGCCTTATGAGGGTGGCGAATTTATGCAGCGACCGGTAGGAAAAGTCCTACCTGGATCAACTTTCTGCACATTTGGGGCTGCAGTTTCAGGGATTACGGATCTCGTCATTGACGGACAAAGGTCGTTCCGTGCTGAGCACCAAACCATATGAAAGCTTTTCGAAGGTACGAAAGACCATCAGTATGCCGGCGCGTTCGCTGGGTAAGCGCACGTTTTCATTGGCTATACGATCTTTGGCAACAGCGCCACGTTTGTATATCGCCAGGACATTACCTACCTCGATATCTTCACGCTCGCCGCGGTTCAACACAACGACATCGAATTGGCCGACCTGGGTAACGCCGCTCAAAACCGAAATAATTTCACCGCGTACTTCCTGGGCGGGCGCACTGGGGAAAAAATTGGAATCAACACGTCGTTCTTCGGTGGGCAGTATACGGTCACCAATCTGCACTTCTTCACGCGTACGTGTTATCGCCATGGTGGCAATATCGTCATCCTGCGCCGTGGCGTTGCCGAAACCTATATGGGTCGCTTCGCGGCCTAAAACCTCGTTGGTTTCCGGATCAACATACAACGGTCCCTTACGGACAATGTTGTAAGCTTCGGAGTCGACCAGCTCGCCGCGTATATATACACGGTCTCCGGCACCCAACACCAATCGCTCTGCATCACCTTGTATAACATACGGCGCCGCATCTAAAATCCGCGGCGAAACCACCCGATTTTGCACCAGAAATGCTTGGATCGCGTCGAGGCTGATGGTAGGTATTGCAGACTCGAGCGGTGTGGATCTGATCTCAGGGTGCAAGCTGACGGTATCTAAAGGCGTCAACTTTATCGTTCGCCCCGGGTCACCGCGTCGCAGCTGTAAGCGCGGTTGACCGTCAACATAGACCAGCGCTATTTCATCACCGGGATAGATCAGATGTGGATTCTCAATCTGCGGATTGATCTGCCAGACTTCCGGCCACAACCAGGGCTTCGTCAAAAAAGTACCGCTAATATCCCATAATGTGTCTCCCCTGGCCACGGTATACACATCAGGATGCCCGGGTTTCAAGTATTGGGAGATATCTTCTGCAGTGGCGGTGGTGGTAACACCAAAGGTGAGCCCAAACCACAGTAAGGAAGTGAGTAAGCGCTTACATACTTTATTCACGGTGCTACATATCCTTTGTTTAATTCATATCGGTCGCACTTCGGCGGTGAAAACGACCAATTCAACGACTTTTCGCCTGGGTTCGAGCTACTTTGCTTCAAACTCAACCGCACTAAAAGCTATAATCCGCGCCATCTTAGCAGCACAAATTGAACCAATACTAGAGACAGTTCACAGGCTCTGGTAACACCGTATTTAGCGATGAGTTTACTCGATATATTGCAGTACCCGGATCCACGCCTGCGCACCATAGCTGCGCCTGTGGCATCTTTCGGCCGTAATTTGCAGAAATTCATCGATGACTTGCTGGAAACCATGTACGAAGCGCCTGGAATTGGTCTGGCAGCCACTCAAGTAGACGTGCACGAGCGAATTATCGTCATCGATATATCGGAAAATCGTGACGCACCGAACATTTTTATCAACCCGGTGCTCGAATTATACGGCGATCTCGTCGAAACTGAAGAGGGTTGTCTATCTTTTCCAGGCATCTACGAACCGGTTAACCGAGCCGAACGCATTTCCATCACGGCGCAAAATCCTGCCGGTAAAAAATTCAGCCTGTCTGCCGAAGGCATGCTCGCCGTGTGCATCCAGCACGAATGCGACCACTTACTGGGAAAGCTATTCGTTGACTACATTTCCGGATTGAAACGTAATCGAATCCGCAAAAAATTAACCAAGCAACAAAAACAAGGTGACTAAATTAATCACGGCTTTTGCCGGCAGCCCCGCGTTTGCTGCAGCCATCCTGGCACGCCTGGCAGACAGCAAATTCCGCCCGGTACTGGTGCTGACCCAACCAGACCGACCCACTGGTCGCGGGCGCAAGGTTAAAGCCAACCCGGTAAAACAATATGCTGTGGACGCCGATCTGCCTATTGCCCAACCCGCCAATTTGCGTGACCCGACAATCTCTGCGCAGCTGACCGACTATCAACTCGATGTGCTCATCGTCGCAGCCTATGGGCTTATCCTGCCACCAGCGGTGTTGGCCATCCCGAAGTACGGCTGTATCAACGTGCATGCCTCTTTGCTACCACGTTGGCGCGGCGCGGCACCCATAGAAAGAGCTATCATGGCCGGCGATGCCCAGACCGGTGTCTGTATCATGCAAATGGAAGAGGGCCTCGATACCGGACCCGTTTTTGCCTCTCAGAGCGTACCCATCAGCGCCGAGACCCAAGCTCGCGATTTAACTGCATCGCTGGCTGAAATCGGCGCCAAGCAACTTATTGGCGTACTTAAAAAGCTGGCTTCGACCAAAGCGGGTAAAACAGCATTGCCACAGGCATCCCCGCAAAATGGTGATCTGGCGACTTACGCCGATAAACTGACCGCCAGCGATCGCATCGTCAATTGGTCACAACCCGCAGCACAAATAGCGCATCAAATTACCGGCCTGGCAGACCGCCTGCCGGTGCGCGTACGAGTCAATGACTGCGGTGTACAATTGTTAGCCGCAAAATGTATCGAGCAAATTGTCTCACTCGATGAGACCCCGCCTGCGGGTACGCTGATTGATATGTCTAAAAGCGGCCTCATCATACAATGTACAACAGATTTATTGCAGATAACACGCCTTAAGGTTGAGCGCGGTAAAGGTAAAGCACTGGAAACTGCGGCCGCCATCAACGGCTTCAAAGATCTTTTCTATCCTGGCGCACGCTTTATCGCACCCTCATGATAGCGACACCAACGCCAGCGCAAGTCCGTGCCCATGCAACGCGCGCGATCGCTCAAGTTGTCGATCACAATCGAACAATCGATTGGGTTCAGAAAGAGCGGCCCCAATGGTGCCAACTGCCACTGGAGAGAGAGCTGATCTTCGGCGTAATCCGGCATTATACCTCGCTGCACAAAAGTGCCCTTGCGCACCTGCAGAAGCCGTTGCGAAAAAAGGATCACGATGTCTTCATATTAATGTTAGTGGGCGCTTACCAACTGCAATACTCCAGCATACCGCCCCACGCGGTTATCAATGAAACCGTACAGGCCGTTGTTGCACTGCACAAACCATGGGCGAAAGGGCTGGTCAACGCAGTCTTGAGAAAGCTTTCAAAAGACCAGGAACCCTCCGCCAAAGATCCCGACCAAACGTTCGATCACCCTGCATGGTTATGCAGCGAAATCCGCGCACAATATCCAGATCAGTGGCAGAGTATTTTAGTCGCGAACAACTCGCGTGCGCCGATGATCTTGCGGGTAAACACACACAAAACCCAGCGTAAGGACTATTTACAGAAATTGCAGGCGGCCGCCATCGTCGCCGCAGACGGTGCGGCCACAAGCGCTCTGGTGCTCGCCAAACCACAACCGAGCAACACGCTGCCGGGTTGGACCGCGGGCGAAGTGGCTACCCAGGACATGGGGGCCCAATTCGCGACCCAGGTGCTCTTAGCGCATCTGGGCACTACCAAAGAGCAATCACCACTGCGCATTCTCGACGCCTGTGCTGCCCCGGGTGGCAAGTTAGCCCATTTGTACGAAGCGCTATTTGTGTCCGGGCGTACGGCGACCCTTACCGGTATCGACATCAGCGCGACCAGGGTCGAGCAGACACAAGAGATTCTGCTGCGTCTTGGCCATCCGCTGAGCATTTCGGTAGCCGACGCCCGGCAGCTGGACTGGTGGGACGGCACGCCATACAGCCACATATTGCTGGACGCCCCTTGTTCGGGTACCGGCACAATTCGGCGTCACCCAGACATAAAGATCCTGCTGCAAGCCGGAGCCGTGCCCGAGCATGCAAAATTGCAACTGCAAATGCTCAACAACCTGTGGCAGACCCTGGCATCCGGGGGTACCCTCTTATACTGCACGTGCTCCCTCCTGCGTGCAGAAAATGACGATGTGGTAGGGCGTTTTCTAGAACATCAAAACAAAGACGCAAACGTGCAGACAATTACACTACCCAGCGGCGCCGCAACCAAATACGGCTGGCAGTTGTTGCCGATCGACCCACACACCGATGGCTTCTACTTTGCTCTACTGCAAAAAAGTTCGCGCAACTCTGATCCCCGCGACGGACAGGAAATGACAGACGCAAAATGATGGGCGCGTACACTTGAAAATACTCATTCTCGGAGCGGGTACCGTTGGCGGCACCATGGCGGAAAATCTAGCGAAAGAGTCCTTCGATGTGACCTTGGTAGATGCTGACGCCGAACGGCTGCAAGACCTGTCTGAGCGATTGGATATTCAAACGGTACACGGCTGGCCATCACACCCGGACGTGTTGCGTCGAGCCGGAGCCGATGACGCCGACATTCTCATCGCCGTCACTTCAAGCGACGAAGTAAACATGGTCGCTTGCCAGGTGTGTTTTTCCCTATTCCGTACCCCCCTGAAAATTGCCCGGGTCCGATCTCGCTCGTATATGTCACGGGAGGGCTTTTTCAGCAAAGAACACATGCCTATCGATGTGTTGATAAACCCGGAAGAAGTGGTCACCAACCTCATCCACGAATTGCTGAATCATCCCGGCGCATTGCAGGTTTTAGATTTTGCCGACGGTCGCGCTCAATTGGTGGCTATGCGGGCATACCACGATGGCCCCCTGGTGGGTCAAGCGTTGAGTTTTCTACGCGAGCATATGCCCAAGGCAGATACCCGGGTGGCCGCAATATTTCGCCGCGGCCGAGCCATCATCCCCAAAGGCAGCACCGTCATCGAAGCAGACGACGAAGTATTTTTTGTCGCAGCGCGAGAGCATATCGACACCGTGATGGGCGAACTGCGCAAAGCCGAGCGCCCGTTCAAGCGCATCATGATCGCCGGTGGTGGCAACATAGGCTTATTGTTAGCTCAGGCGATTGAAGACGACTACGCGGTGAAACTGCTCGAATCAAACGTTGCGCGTGCAAAAGACCTCGCCGATCAACTCTCCAAGACAGTGGTACTGCACGGCGATGCGACCGACCGGGACCTGATGCTCGAAGAGAACATTGAGCATTGTGATGTATTCATTGCAGTCACCAATGATGATGAGGTCAATATCATGTCGTCGCTGATGGCCAAGCGCCTGGGCGTACGCCAGGTAATGACCCTCATTTCTAAACCAGCCTACGTCGATCTGATGCTCGGTGGCGATATCGATATCACGGTCTCGCCGCAACAAGCCACCATCAGCACCCTGCTATCCCATGTGCGTCGCGGCGACGTAGCTCAAGTGCATAGCCTGCGCCGGGGTGCTGCGGAGGCCATTGAGGCCATTGCTCATGGCGATTCGAAGACTTCGAAGGTCGTCGGGCGGCGTATCAGCGAGATTACTTTACCTCCAGGTGCATCCATCGGTGCCATTGTGCGCGGTAGCGAAGTGCTGATCGCTCACGACAATGTCATCGTTGAATCCGAAGATCACGTGATCTTGTTCCTGGTCGACAAACAACAAGTACGGGCTGTGGAAAAACTCTTCCAAGTCGGCTTGTCATTTTTCTAGCCACATGAATTTCGCGGTCATTTTTCGCGTTACCGGGACGCTACTGACATTTTTCAGCCTCATTTTCCTGGTACCGGTATTCATCGCTGTGCTATATGGCGAAGATACGATAACGACATTTACCATGGCCTTTGCCATCACTGGCATCACCGGCTTAGCACTGTGGCTACCGCTACGCGGTGACCGTGAGTTACGCGGTGGGGACGGCTTTTTGATTACCGCCTTGTTCTACGTCGGGTTGGGGTTGTTTGGCGCAATTCCTTTCTATTTCGCCGACTCCACCGATCTAAGTTTTTCCGACGCCGCATTTGAATCCATGTCTGGCCTGACCACCACTGGTGCGACGGTCATCACCGGCCTGGACGTGTTACCCAAGTCTTTATTGTTCTATCGCCAGCTACTGCAATGGCTCGGTGGTATGGGCATCATTGTTCTGGCGGTGGCCATTTTCCCCATGTTGGGCATCGGCGGCATGCAGTCCTACCGCACAGAATCTCCGGGACTGGTCAAAGACAATAAGCTCACACCGCGCATCACGGAAACCGCCAAAGCGCTTTGGTATATCTACGCCGGTCTCACTGTCGCCTGCGCGCTCGCTTATTGGGCGGCTGGCATGAGCTTATTTGATGCCGTCAGCCATAGTTTCTCAACCGTCGCTATCGGCGGTTTTTCGACCCACGATGCTTCCATGGGTTACTTCGCCAGCCCCATCATCGAAAGTGTCGCCATGGTGTTCATGCTGGTTTCCGGCATTAATTTCGGTCTACATTTTTTAGTCTGGCGGCGTCGCAATCCCATCCACTATTTTCAAGATGCGGAAGTACGCATGTACCTGCTGGTTCTTACCAGCGTTGCCATCATCGTCTGCTGGATCCTTTACACAAGCCCCATGCCTGGTGTTTCGCCTATTCGCGACGGCTTGTTCCAGACTATCTCCGTTGCCACAACGACCGGTTTTACAACCCAGAATTTCAGCACGTGGCCGAACGCCGCACCGGTGTTGCTTTTGTTCGCCGCATTTGCCGGCGGTTGTGCCGGTTCAACCGCCGGCGGTATCAAAATGATTCGCGTGTTAATGATCTACCTGCAAGGCCTGCGAGAGGTCCAGCGTCTGATTCATCCGCACGGCATTTTTCCGATCAAGCTCAATAACGCGCCGGTCAGTGACCGTCTGATCAAAGCCGTATGGAGCTTTTTCAGCTTCTATGTCATTGTTTTTCTGGTCATGGTGACGCTGGTGATGTTGGCAGGCGATCTTGATTTCACCACTGCATTTTCCGCCGTTGGTGCTTGTTTAAACAACCTTGGACCCGGCCTCGGTGATGTTGCCCTCAATTATCAGAGCCTGTCCCCCACAGTGAAATGGATGCTCATGTTCACCATGATGCTGGGCCGATTAGAAATCTTTACTTTACTGGTGCTGCTCACACCAGCCTATTGGCGACGATAAATATTCATCTTGCCGCGTTGCGGCGGCCGTTTGAAGCGTTTGTATTCCCATTGATATTGAGCGGGCGCACGGCGCACAATCTCCTCGATGCGCTGATTTAGGATCCTTGCACAAGTCTCCGGGTCACTGCGGTAAAGTTCTTCCGGCATGGCATCAATACGAATCTTGTAGGCAAAGCCTTTATCCACTGGCACACGCTCTACTGAACCCATCAGTACGCTGGGTCGGTTTTTGGTTATCAGACGGTGGGTCAACGTCATCGTCAGAGCGGGCTGACCAAAAAAGTCCGCATGTACACCGGCATTCCGATCTGGCACCTGATCGGGCAACAGGGCGACCAGCTTGCCTTGTTTCAAGACCCGCAACATACCTCTCATACCGGCGGTGTCGATGGCAAAAAACTCGCCTCGAAAGCGCCGCCGGGCATCGAGAATGACGTCTTCAAAACTGGCAATTTTTGGCGGATCGTAGAGTGCTGCGAAACTGTAATGGGCACCCAGAAAAGCGCACAACAATTCCCAGTTGCCGAAGTGTGGGACCAGTAGCAGCACGCCGTGGCCATCTGCGTAGGCCTGATCCAATAGATCCTTGCCTCGGACGGACAATATCTGACCAAGTAATTTTTGTTCCGGCCAATGCGCTAGCTGTGCAAACTCGAAAAAAAGTATCACCATTTGCTGCAGACTTTGCTGACACAGTGATTCAATTTCCGGCGCTGTAAGATCCGCAAAGCAGGTTTGCAAATTCGTTCGCGTTACCTGGGTGGCTTCTGTGTCAAACAAGCGCAGCAACGCTGCTATCCATCCTGATACACGCATCACGCTGGCTTGATTGAGCCATTGCACAACCCACATACCCGCACGAAAAACCCTGGCCGCCATTAAACTAGGCCCGTTGCGCCAGGGCGTCTCGACTCATGTCGGCGCACGCCTGATGACGCCAACAATGACTGACGTGGTCGTTAACCATCCCCACACTTTGCATAAACGCGTAACAGATGGTGGGTCCGACAAAGCGATACCCCTCTTTCTTCAACGCTTTCGACATGGCAACCGACTCCTGCGTGTGGCTCGGTACAGACCCCATTTGATCATGTATCAGGATTTCAGCAGGCGCGAAACGCCACAACCATGCCGCAAAATCCTCGCGTTGCAGCGTATTGCGTGCATTATCTAGCATCGCCTGCAGTTTTCCCCGGTGACGAATAATGCCGGGATCTTGCAACCAGGATTGAATCTCTGCTTCACCGGCAGCGGCCAGCCGGGAAATATCGAATTCAAAAAATAGCGTCTGCATGTGTGCGCGTTTTTTTAAAATAGTAAGCCAGGACAACCCCGCCTGCATGCCTTCTAGAACCAGACGTTCAAACATCTCATGGGCCGTAAACACCGGAACCCCCCACTCTGTATCGTGGTAGTCCACGTACAGGTCATCTCCTTCACACCAACTGCATCGCTGTTGTACTACCATTGTGATCTCGCTTTCGTCATGCTGGCGCCAATAATAAAAGAAAGTTATCGCAAATGACCCCACAAACTGCATCTTCAAAAAATCTGCAGCTGGTCTTACTGGATCGGGATGGGGTCATCAATGTCGATTCGCCGGACTATATAAAAAGTGCGGAACAATGGCTGCCTTTACCCGGTGCAATCGCAGCCATTGTAAAACTTCAGGGCGCATATGCCGTCGCCGTCTGCTCAAACCAGTCCGGCGTTGCTCGCGGTTTGTTTGATGAATCGACCTTGGCGTCCATCCACGACAAGCTCAACGCCTGCATTAAGCAAGCCGGAGGCGAGGCGGTAGATGTGTTTTATTGTCCCCACCATCCTGACGCTGGCTGTCAATGCCGCAAACCAGCGCCAGAGCTATTGCATCTGGCAATGCGAACTCATGGGGCAGCAGCGGCCAATACTTTGTACGCAGGTGACTCGGAGACTGACTTGTTGGCCGCAGAAAATGCCGGTTGTACCCCTGTCTTGATTCTCACCGGCAACGGCAGAAAAGCACAACGCTCACAAGCAGGCCAACGTGCGGAACTGATCTGCACTGATCTTGCTGCGTTGCCTGCAGCATTAGCACAAACAACCACCCCGAAGATCTAAACGTCCAGATTTACAACGGACAGGGCATTGGTTTCGATAAATTTTCGACGCGGTTCAACCTGGTCACCCATCAGCGTAGTGAATATCTGGTCGGCCCCGATGGCATCGTCTACGGTCACTTGCAACATTCGCCGGACGGCCGGATCCATTGTGGTTTCCCATAGCTGGCTGGGATTCATTTCCCCCAATCCTTTATAGCGTTGTATGTCTACGCCGCGCCGTGCTTCGGTTAACAGCCACTTATAAGCTTCGTCAAAGTACTGTATCTGTTGGGTCTTTTCACCGCGCTGCACATAAGCATCGTCTTCTAACAAGCCGTCCAACTGGTCCAGGATCTCACCAACCGCTTTATAATCTGCACCGGCAAAAAAGTTTTGCGTAAAAACGATCTGCTCGGTAACACCTTTCAGCATGATCTGTACTCTAGGCAGATACACTTGATGTTCCGCGTCCAGCACAACGGTTACTTCTACATTATTACCGGGGCCAAGCTCTAATAGCTCGGCAAAGGCGGCTGCCCATTCATTCATGGCCGCCTCAGACTGACGCATTTCCGGAGTGACCTTCGGTAGACGCAGCAATACTTCAGTAAGCACAAGTGGATACTTCCGCTGCAACCGTCGCAGTCCATCCAGTACTGCCTGCAATTGCGTGATCAAGCCTTCCAATGCCTCACCTTGCAGCGCCGGCGCTCCTTTATTGACAAATAACTTTGCATCTTGTAGTGCAAGCTCAAGGAAATAGGCGGCAAGTGCGTCGTCATCTTTGACATAACGCTCTTGCTTACCTTTTTTAGCCTTGTACAGCGGCGGTTGCGCAATGAAGATATGACCGCGCTCTAACAACTCCGGCATCTGGCGAAAAAAGAACGTGAGTAATAGAGTGCGGATATGAGAGCCGTCAACATCGGCATCGGTCATGATGATTACGCTGTGGTAGCGTAATTTTTCAACATTAAATTCATCCCGCCCAATCCCACAACCCAGTGCGGTAACCAAAGTACCCACTTCCTGTGAAGAAATCATTTTATCGAAACGCGCTTTCTCGACGTTCAATATCTTGCCACGCAACGGCAATATAGCCTGGGTGCGGCGATCGCGGCCCTGCTTGGCAGAACCGCCTGCTGAATCCCCCTCGACCAGAAACAACTCAGACAGGGCCGGATCCTTTTCCTGACAGTCTGCCAACTTACCCGGCAATCCGGCGATGTCCAAAGCACCTTTACGGCGGGTCATTTCCCGTGCCTTACGCGCTGCCTCTCTGGCCCTCGCTGCATCGATCATCTTACCCACCACCGAACGGGCGTCCTGAGGGTGCTCATCCAGATATTGGGTAAAATATTTGTGCAATTCCTGCTCGACTGCAGACTTAACTTCCGATGAAACGAGCTTCTCTTTTGTTTGCGAAGAAAATTTAGGGTCCGGCACCTTAACCGAGACCACAGCAATCAGCCCTTCCCGAGCGTCATCGCCGGAAGTAGCAACCTGGGTCTTTTTCAACAGTCCTTCACGCTCAATATAACCATTCAGCGTGCGTGTCAGGCCGGCCCGAAACCCCGCCAGGTGGGCACCACCGTCGCCCTGGGAAATGTTGTTGGTGTAGGTGAATACTTGCTCCTGGTAACCATCATTCCACTGCATAGCCACCTCAACTCCGATGCCGTCTTCCCGCTGGCTGGAAAAGTGGAAAATTTCGTTGAGCTCGGTCTTGTTGGTATTCAGATATTTAACGAACGCTTTCAAACCACCATCGTAGTAAAAGAGCTCCTTTTTCGCAGTCCGTTCATCAATCAGATTGATTTTTACCCCGGAATTTAGAAATGCGAGCTCGCGCAAGCGTTTGGCCAAAATCTCATAGTGAAATTTAATATTGTTGAATGTTTTCGGAGATGGCTTGAAATAACACTCGGTGCCGCGCTCTGTGGTTTCACCGATCTCCGCCAGAGGCGCTACCGGCGTACCATGCCTGTATTCCTGTTCATAGACCCGGCCGCCTCGACGAATCGTCAGTCGCAAATACTCCGACAGCGCGTTTACAACCGAAACGCCCACGCCATGTAAGCCGCCGGACACCTTGTAACTACTGTCGTCGAACTTACCACCGGCATGAAGAGTGGTCATTATGACCTCCGCCGCGCTGACATTTTCTTCGGCGTGAATATCGACGGGAATACCCCGGCCATTATCTCTAACCGACACAGCCTCTTCCGGGTGCAAGGTGACAAAAATTTCATCACAATGACCCGCAAGTGATTCATCAATGGCATTATCGACCAACTCTTGGACCATGTGGTGCAAGCCGGTGCCATCTTCGGTATCACCGATGTACATCCCGGGCCGTTTACGGACCGCATCCAAGCCGCGTAGCACGGTTATGCTGGCCGAATTGTATGTATCTTCTTCTGACATCTAGTCCAATCGCCTCTTGTTTAAGCGGTTATATTTGTAATCCCGCCTTGTTCCACGTGAAACACCTGCAAGTCTACTAAGCCCTGCACCCAATCCTGACCGAGATCCAATGGTTGCGTGGAAGTTGCAATCACCTGACACTCCAAGGCCAACAAAGTTTGCAAAAACTGCTGCCAATGCGCCGCATCCAGCTCCGCACCAAAATCGTCGATTAGAAATAGACTCTTAATTTTCGAATGTCGGTATAAAAGCTCAGCCTGGGCAAGAATGGCGGCGCTGGCTATCAATTTTGCCTGCCCGCGGGATACCACATCCTCAGCACGAACTCCCTCTAACCTAAACAGCAGATCAGCACGATGTGGACCCCGATGGGTCATGCCGAATTTTACATCGCGCAGCCATGTTTCGCCCAACTTTTTCTCAGATTCCTCTGCAGAAATCAGCCCACCCCAGTCGTACTGGAGGCGAACTTCAAGTTCCGGGCTCAATCGCGCTAACGTCGACGAAAAATACACCTCGATTCTCTCCAGGTATTGGGCACGGTCTGCGTTTATCTCCAGCCCCAAGGCCAGTAGCTGGGACATCCAGGGATCATTATGTATATTCTGCTCTGCCGCAGCTGAGTCCAACGATTTTAGCCAGGCGTTTCGCTGGGATAGGACCCTGCGATAGGATCGGGAGGCCGACAAAAACCGGGGTTCCACGTGAAACAATCCCCAATCCAAAAATGCCCGGCGCTCCCCTGGGCTGCCGACCACAAGGTCTGCGGCCTCCGGCAGCAGGGTTTGCACAGGTAGTTGCTTAGCCAATGTAGAAACCTTGGATTGAGACTCGGCGTTCAGTCTTAACTGGGTTTCTCCAGATTTGTTCTTCGACATTGCCAGCGTTTGTCGCACGCCCGAACCAGAAATGATTTCACCGCGAACCACCAGCATCGTTTCGCCATGCCGGATGATGGGCGCAACGCGGTGGCTGCGGAATGAACGTCCTCGAGCGAGCAAATAGATAGCCTCTAAGACCGCCGTTTTGCCGGCACCGTTTGCGCCATACAGATAGTTGAAACCAGCGCTGAACTCTAACGACTGAGTGTCCAGATTACGCAAGTTCTGTAGATGTAGCTTCTCTAAGTACACCCGGGTACCCCAGGCCTATAACCTCATCGGCATAACGACATAGACCGCTGTGTCGTTCCCAATACCCTCTATCAGCGCAGAACTGTTTGCATCCGAGACACTCAAGCGCACACTATCGGTCTTCAATACGCCGAGACAATCCAACAGATAGCTGACGTTGAAGCCTATTTCCAATTCTTCGCCGCTAAATTCAACCGCAACAATTTCTTCAGCCTCTTCCTGCTCCGGATTATTCGCCTGGATGGTCAGCAGGTCTTCGTTAATGATCAATCGCACACCGCGATACTTTTCGTTTGAGAGTATCGAGGCACGTTGAAACGCCTGACGCAAAGTGTCCCGATCTGCAATCAGGTAACGAGAACCGTCAGACGGGATCACTTTTTCATAGTCAGGAAACTGGCCGTCGACCAGTTTGGTCGTCATGGTATAAGGACCCGCCTTAACACACAGATGATTGCTTCCTAACTGCAACTGTATCATTTCGCTTTCACCATCCAAAAGCCGACCCAACTCCAGCACCCCTTTGCGCGGTATGATCGCCTGTATTCTCTTTGCAACCCCGGGGTTGCTTGTTTCAACCGTGCTCATCGCCAAACGATGCCCGTCGGTAGCCACTGCACGAAGGTGGCTATCTGTAATCTCAAGGAGCATGCCGTTTAGAAAGTAACGCACGTCCTGCTGGGCCATGGCAAAACCAACCTCGTCGATTAAACCACGCACATCCTTTTGCTTTAGCTGCAGAGACACCTCGGCATCTCCGCCCGGCACCTTTGGGAAGTCTGCGGCGGGCAAGGTTGCCAAACTGAAGCGACTACGGCCCGAACGAACAACCGCCCGATCCCCTTCTACCGCTACCGTCACTTCGGAGCCTTCACCTAAAGAGCGCCAGATATCCGCCAGCTTGCGCGCCGGTAAGGTGGCTTCTCCGGTCTGCTCCACCAACGCCTCACATTCTGCAACCAATTCGACTTCCAGGTCTGTACCGGTTATCTCGAGTTTGTTGTCAGTGGCCTTTATTAACAAATTGGCCAACACAGGCAATGTCTGTCGGCGTTCGACGACACCCGTAACGAGTTGTAACAGCCGGAGCAGTTTTTCGCGTTGAATTGTAAATTTCATTTCGGTCTCGGCTAGCCAGATAGCAGTCGTGATAAATTCTTATGGTCTTCCGCAAGGTCCATGCTGGACTCGCGCAATTCAGCAATCTTTCTACAGGCATGCAATACCGTTGTATGATCACGACCGCCAAAAGCGTCACCTATTTCAGGTAGCGAATGGTTCGTGAGTTCTTTTGCCAAGGCCATGGCAACCTGGCGTGGCCGTGCGATGGCCCGGTTTCTGCGCTTTGACAACAAATCGCCAATCTTGATGTTGTAGTATTCCGCGACGGTACGTTGAATATTACTGATGGAAATTTGCCGGTCCTGGATGGCAAACAAATCACGCAGCGCGCGCTTAACCTGCTCTATACTGATTCTTGCACCGGTAAACCGCGCATTAGCTATAACACGCCGTAAGGCCCCCTCCAGTTCGCGAACGTTTGAGCGTATGCGCTCTGCTATGAAAAAGGCTACCGCCGGGTCTAGCTTGACCTCGTCTGCCTCTGCCTTCTTCATCAGAATTGCCACCCGTGTCTCTAATTCCGGCGGCTCAACTTCTACCGTCAGACCCCACACAAACCGCGATTTGAGCCTCTCTTCCAGGCCGTCTATTTCCCGCGGGTAACGATCGCAGGTCAGAACCATTTGATGGCCCCGCTCTAAAAGCGCATTGAAGACATGGAAAAACTCTTCTTGTGACCTAAGTTTCTTAGCAAAGAACTGAATATCGTCGATCAACAATGCGTCGACCGAACGATAGTACTGCATGAAATCCTGCATAGTACCTTGTTGTAGAGCCTTGACCATGTCTTGCACAAAACGCTGAGAATGCAAGTAGACCACCTGTGCATCTGGAGTGACCTTAAGTATTTCGTTACCCACAGCGTGCATCAGATGGGTTTTGCCCAGCCCAACGCCGCCATAGAGCAACAGTGGGTTGTAGGCAATGCCGGAATTGCTGGCCACCTGGGACGCTGCCGCCTTAGCTAGTTCATTAGAGTTGCCTTCGACGAACGTATCGAAGGTGAAATCTGCGTTGAGATTATGGCTGGGCTTCGCTGCAGATTGATATGCATCTGCTCGCAAAGGCGCGGCTTGCTTGTTCTGACCCACGCTAAGTTGGATCTCCACCTCTTCATCTATGCCATTAACCTGACTGAGCAGATCTTGTATACGCTGCAGATAAGACAGGCGCACCTGTTCCTCAACATAAATATTTGGCGCGAATAAAGAGACGGCCCCTTCATCTACACGCACCTGCAATGGCTTTATGTATGTTTCAAAATGATCTGCTGAAATTTCGTCGGCCAGCTTGCCCAAGCATTGTTGCCAAATGCTGTTTCCCACCAGTTGATGCCCCCCAAGACACTTTTGCTGTTACTTTTTACTGTTATTTAGCAGCGGCACAATCGCCCCCCAACAGGCTATAACAAGCCAACTAACGGAGTTTTATTGTGTAGCAGCGGACAAAAACATTTAAGCTCAAGCTCAATAAAATAGCTACGTGTTCGCAGAAAAAACAGGACATTTTTTGCGTATGCTAGAAAATTCAAAAACTTACGTATCGGTCCACTTAAAATAAGCGGTAATTCTACGCCCATAGTTTGTGTGCAAGGCGTTGGAGAACCTGTGGATAACTTCAGGGTAAGTAATTACGCACAAGCTGAGTAATATTACTCACACGGCTCACTGCCGTTTTTCCACACCAACTCATCGCCAGCAACTGACCGCCTGATAGGCAATTATCTCACTTACCCACAGGCGTAACGCTGCCTAACAAACAACAACAACAAATCTTTAATATATATAAATCTTACTATTTGACAGCTAATGAACCTGTTCTTAGAATCGCGCCCCCAGTTATCTGCTAGCTCGAGTCTTAAAGACCATGAAGCGAACTTTTCAGCCCAGTAATATTAAAAGAAACAGAACGCACGGTTTTCGTGCGCGCATGGCAACCAAAGCGGGCCGTAAAGTCCTGAGTGCACGACGCGCCAAAGGGCGTAAGCGTCTCACCGTCTGATAATTACACTCGGCATCACTGTTTATCGCCATTGTGGCTGTTGAGTTGCCAGGCGTAAATTTTCCGATCCGGATATCGTGTTCGCATTTCCCAAGTCATCCCGGTTATTACGCGCTGCGGAATATACAGCGGTATTCCTTGCACCGGACATAAATCTTTCTGCTGGACCATTACGTATCCGGGCAAGAAAGAATAAGATGCCCAACCCAAGATTAGGCTTGGTCGTTACAAAAAAAGGAACGGCCAAGGCGAGTCGCCGTAATCGGGTAAAACGCATCATTCGGGAGCGTTTCAGGTTAACAGCAGGTGAACTGCCCGGCGTGGACATTGTCGTGCAGGTTTTCGGCTTGCTCGAAGACGCTGCCTTGCGACAATCTCTGGACCGGCAATTCATCCGCATAAAGGACGAGCTTGGCGGGAGTGAAGCGGCTGGTTCGGTATGCCCGGTCGGTGGGATGGATTAAACGAAGGTGAGGTATTGCATAGGTGATGGGCAAAGTTGCAAAAACCCAAGTTGCAAAAAGATTGGTTCTGGGATTCATTCGCTGGTATCAACTGCTCTTGAGTCCGTGGGTCGGGCGCCAATGCCGTTTCTATCCCACCTGTTCGCATTATGCGGCGCAAGCGATAGAGACCCACGGTATCTTGCAAGGTAGTTGGTTGACCGCTAAGAGATTAGGTAAATGTCATCCGTTTCACCCGGGTGGCGTTGACTTGGTGCCTGACCCGCAAACGGCCGGGCAAACTTCGAAATGAAGATGTGCCGAAATACTCTAATCCCGATCTCCGTAAAAACTCCGTAGGACGGCACCCATGCTACCCCCCGAAATCCAAAGAATCGTTTTGTTGATCGCGTTAGCGGCGACCAGTTATTTCATGATCCTGGCGTGGAATGACGATATGCAGAAGGCAAAAAAGCCGGTTGAATACAGTGAAAAACCACTATCAGCTAGCGCTTCAGCGAACAAGAACAATCCTGCTGATGCCAGTGTTGCAGATATCCCCCTGGTGCCACAGGCCAGCGATTCGACAAATCCAACGCACAGTGCTGATCTGCCAGACCTGAACACGCTCAGCGCTGGCAGTGGTGATGCACCCGTGATACCAACTGCGCGACACCAGGCGCAGGAACTCGTCTCCGTCACAACACCTACCTTGAAGGTATGGATAGATCTGGTGGGCGGCGATATTGTGCGGGTGGAACTGCCAGCCTTTCCCGTTGCTCTTGATCAGCCAGATGTGCCTTTTTTGTTACTGGACCGTACCCAGAGTCATGTTTATATCGCGCAAAGCGGGCTGATTAGTCGCGAAGGGCCGCTGGCAAGTGGAGAGCGGCCGGTATTTACCACCACACGCAGTGATCTTGTCGTTGCGGCGGGCGAAGAAAAAGAACTGCTCCTGACCGCAGAGGTTGGCGGCGCGGTCATCTACAAGAAGTTCGTTTTCCGTGGTGACGAATACCTGGTAGATGTGAATTATGAACTGTTGAACCAGACAGGCGCGACGTTGCAAGCGGCCATGTTCGCGCAAATCAAACGCGATACCAATAAACCAGGCGGAGAAGAATCATTCGCGCTTGGACCACGTCCTTACCTTGGCGCTGCCTACACGACCGCAGAAGACCGCTACAAAAAAGTAGATTTCGAGGACATCGATGACGATGGTCCCGTTAGCGAGCAGGTCGACGGCGGTTGGGTGGCGTTTCTGCAGCACTACTTTCTGTCTGCGTGGATCGCGCCTACCGGACAGACCAATCATTTTCGTGGTCTGAAGTCTTCAGACGGCACCTACCTTTTTGGCTTTACCGGTCCGTTGGTATCCGTAGCGCCAGGTTCAATCGGTAGCTGGCAGGCGCAGTTTTATGCAGGCCCGAAAGATCAAAAGCGCTTGGAACAGATATCCGAAAACCTCAACCTCACGGTGGACTATGGTTTTCTATGGTGGATAGCGGTGCCGTTGTTTTATCTTCTGGACTGGCTCTACACCGTGGTTGGTAACTGGGGCGTAGCGATCATTTTGCTCACGGTGGCGGTTAAAACACTTTTGTACCCATTGGCGGCAGCGGGCTATAGATCCATGGCCAACATGCGGCGCGTCGCGCCGGCCATGAAACGCCTGCAAGAACGTCATGCTGGAGATCGTGAAAAACTATCGAAAGAAATGATGGCGCTGTACAAAAAGGAAGGTGCCAATCCACTAGGTGGTTGTTTGCCAATGTTGTTGCCCATGCCCATTTTTATAGCTTTGTATTGGGTGTTGTTTGAGTCTGTTGAATTACGCCAGGCGCCCTTTTTCTTTTGGATTGAAGACCTGGCGGTGATGGATCCATTTTTTATCCTGCCGCTGCTGATGGGCAGCAGCATGTATTACATGCAGTCGCTCAATCCTCAGATTGGTGATCCGATGCAGGTAAAGATGATGAAAATGATGCCGATAATGTTCACGGTACTTTTTCTATTTTTCCCCGCCGGTCTGGTGCTGTACTGGCTGGTGAACAACGTTCTGTCTATCGCACAACAACAGTATGTGTACAAAACCGCCGAGAAAGCTCAAGCGGCCAAGAGCTGAGCCTGAGCCATGCCCGGTGGTCTGCATACAGACCTGATAGCGGCGGTGGCCACTCCGCCCGGCCAGGGCGGCATAGGCATTGTGCGTTTGTCTGGCGCTGGTGCGAGACGAGTAGCGCAGCAGATCTGTGGCCGCACCCTGCAACCACGTCACGCCACACTTTGTGATTTTCACGACGGCGATGAGATAGTCGATCAAGGCCTGGCGCTATGGTTTCCCGGCACCGCATCTTTTACCGGCGAAGAAGTTGTCGAGTTGCAAGGGCACGGTGGACCCGTGGTTTTGCAGCGTTTGTTGGACATGGTGTGTGCTCTGGGTGGCCGCTTGGCGCGCCCTGGAGAGTTCAGTGAACGTGCCTTCCTTAACGGTAAAATTGATTTAACCCAGGCGGAGGCTATCGCCGACCTGATTGCCAGCACCTCCGTCTCTGCAGCAAGGGCTGCGGTGCGATCTTTGCAGGGCGTATTTTCAACCCAGGTACGCGCGGTAGCAGACGGGTTGTCCGATCTACGCGTTCTGGTGGAAGCGTGCATTGATTTTCCCGAGGAAGATGTAGAGTTTTTAAAAGACGCCCAGGTCACCGAGAAAGTCTCGGCCTTTGAATCACAGTTACGTGAATTGCGTAGCAACAGTGAACAGGGGCGACTGCTCAATGAAGGATTGTCTGTTGCCATTATCGGTGAACCGAATGCCGGGAAATCCAGCTTGTTGAATGTCCTGACCGGCGAAGAAGCCGCGATAGTCACGGACATTCCCGGCACTACGCGAGATCTGCTAAAGGTCGATATGGTTCTCGATGGGTTGCCGCTACGACTGGTGGATACCGCAGGTTTGCGCGATAGTGGTGACGAAGTGGAACGCCAAGGTGTTGCCAGGGCGAAACAGCAAGCCAGCCAGGCGGATTTGCTATTGGTCATCTTCGATGCGGCAATTACTCCAGTAGAGCACATTGAACAGTGCTTGCAGCGACTGCTACAGGGCATCGAGCATGACGCGAAAATTCTTCTCATCATGAATAAAAGTGATTTGCTGACAACTCCACAGGCCCAGGTTAGCCAGGTGCAGCGATTGCACTGGCTATCGACTAAAACCGGCGATGGCATTGCAGAATTACGCACAGCCATTGCGCAGGCGGCAGGCTTCAGTGACAACGAAGCGTCATTCACTGCGCGCGCGCGGCACATAGAGGCGATTACTCGAGCAATTGATGGGTTGCACAAGGCTCGGCAGGGCCTGGTGAAGCATGAGGCGACGGAAATCATTGCTGAAGAACTACGCGCAGCCCATAACGCACTGGGGGAGATCGTCGGTGAGGTCACGCCGGATGACTTGCTGGGTCGAATATTCAGTGAGTTTTGTATCGGAAAATAGCGCATCGATAGCGCTTACATTCAACGGGACAGTCACTATAATTCGGCGCCCATCTTCGCCGGTAAAGAGGTTTGCCGGTAAAGAGGCTTGCGGGTCGAGAGTCTGCAATGGCCAGATTTGTAATGGCCAGATGTGTAATGGCCAGATGTGTTACGGAGAGAACGATGCAGTATCCAGATCGCTTTGATGTCATCGTAGTCGGTGGCGGACATGCAGGTACAGAAGCTGCCGCAGCGGCAGCGCGCATGGGCGCGCGCACCTTACTGCTGACCCAGAGCATCGAAACCATCGGCCAGATGTCTTGTAACCCTGCTATCGGTGGCATCGGTAAAAGTCACCTGGTGTCCGAGATAGACGCCATGGATGGGTTAATGGCTCGAGCGACCGATCGGTCGGGCATACACTTCAAGGTTCTGAACGCCAGTAAAGGCCCCGCAGTGAGGGCAACGCGTGCCCAGACAGACCGCACGTTGTACAAAAACGCAGTACGCGACTTGCTTGAACACCAGGAGAATTTGTATATTTTCCAGCAGTCCGTGGTTGACTTCATCATTGAAAATGACCGGGTTGTGGGGGTGCAGACGCAAATGGGTCTGAATTTCGGATGTGACACCATTGTTCTGACAACGGGGACCTTTCTCGGTGGCAAGATCCATATCGGTACGAAAAACCATCCAGGCGGAAGAGCAGGCGATGCACCTTCCATAGCGTTAGCAGCAAGGTTGCGGGCGTTGCCATTCCGCGTCGGGCGCTTAAAAACAGGCACGCCACCGCGCATTGATGGTCGTACGGTAGATTTTTCTCGCCTTGAGGTACAACCTGGTGATGAGCCCCGGCCGGTCATGTCTGCGTTGGGTAACCGGGACGAACATCCCGCTCAACTGCCGTGTCATATTACCCACACAAACCCTCGTACCCACGCCATCATACAAGCGAATTTATCCCGTTCGCCAATGTACAGCGGTGCTATAGAGGGTGTCGGGCCACGCTACTGCCCGAGCATAGAAGATAAAGTCGTGCGTTTTGCGGACAAAACAACCCACCAGATTTTTATCGAACCTGAAGGTTTGAACACGACAGAGTTGTATCCCAATGGCATTTCCACCAGCTTACCTTTTGATACGCAATTAGAGTTTGTGCGTAGCATCGTCGGTTTCGAACAAGCACATATCTCGCGTCCGGGGTATGCCATTGAATACGACTACTTTGACCCCCGTGATTTGCATCATTCCCTGGAAACCAGAGCCGTCGAGGGGCTGTTCTTCGCCGGACAAATAAACGGCACCACCGGCTATGAAGAAGCGGGCGCACAAGGACTGCTGGCCGGTATAAATGCAGCACGAAAGGTACAAGGCCGGCCGGCTTGGGAGCCACGCCGAGCAGAAGCCTACATCGGTGTAATGGTTGATGATCTGATTAACCTGGGTACCAGTGAACCTTATCGGATGTTCACCAGCCGGGCAGAATACCGCTTGCGTTTACGCCAGGACAATGCAGATCAACGACTGACGCCCAGTGGTATTGAATTTGGCGTGGTTGGATCGCAACGAGCGGCTCAGTATGGTGAAAAAATGGGCGGGTTGAAACGATTGCACGCGCGTTTCGCCAGTTTGTGGGTGACCCCTGGTTCTGACCTTGCTGCTTCTCTGGGCGTGCAACTGTCGCAGAAAACAGAATTGGCAACTGTTGTACGCCGCCCGGAAGTGACCCTGTCTGAACTGCAAACCGCTTTGCCGGATGAGGACGCCGCACTGTTAGAACAGGCGTTGATAGAAATCAAATACGCCGGCTATATTGCCCGGCAGGACACCGAGATAGCCAAGATCCGTCGCCACGAGGGCATGCAACTGCCCGCGGATCTCAACTATACGGGTATCCAAGGCCTGTCCAACGAACTACGTCAGAAGCTTGCCAGCAACCGGCCGCTGACGCTCGCGCGTGCCGCCTCGATTCCCGGCATGACACCAGCAGCGTTATCGATATTATTGGTACATGCGAAGAAGGCGTCGGCACTCTGAGCATTGACCCTCAGGCTTTGCGGGCCGGAGCGGAACAACTGGGTGTTGTCTTAAACGACGGCCAGGTTGAACAATTATCTGCCTACGCTGAACTGGTGGTTAAGTGGAACAAGGCAGTAAAGTTAATCTCCAGAAAGGACATCGGACGCCTTGCCAGCCGACATCTGCTTGACAGTCTGGCAAGCCAGCCTTTGTTGCGTGGAGACAATATCCTGGATTTGGGCTCTGGGGCCGGCTTGCCAGGCATTGTGTTGGCAATAGCGTCACCACAACTGGCTTTTACGTTAATTGATCGTAGCGAGCGGCGAGCCCGCTTCCTGCAACATGTGGTTCGCGAATTAGATTTATCCAACGTGGCCGTGGAGACTGGCGAGATTGGCCGGGCGCCGATGCCGGACCCGCTATTTGATTGCATCCTAGCCCGGGGTGTGGCGACAGGTCCGGTTGTTTGGGATATGGTGCATTTGCGACTGGCACCCACAGGCTGTGTGCTGGTGTACGAAAGTACTCAGTCTGGTATGGAAAACGTTGAACTTCCGCAAATAGATGGTGTTCGAATCTCGCGACACGAATGTGATATTCCAGGACTTGAGCAATCCCACAGTATCTTGTGCATGGAATACGCATGACTAGGATTGTTGCCGTTGCCAATCAGAAAGGTGGTGTGGGTAAGACCACCACCAGTGTCAATTTGAGCGCGTCCTTAGCCCTTTCACGTGTGGGCGAGGATCTTGCCAACGGACGTATCCTGCTCATTGATCTTGACCCCCAGGGCAATGCCACCATGGGTTGCGGTATAGATAAAAATGACGTTGCGCTGACCATTTATGACTGGTTGATGGACGACCAGTCGCTCGCGGATGTTGTGCAGCATTGTCAGGGTGGCTTTGACGTATTGCCATCCAATATGGATGTAACCGCCGCTGAGGTAGCGCTGCTGCAGCGTGACGGACGCGAGTATGTGATGCGCAACCATTTGGCTGACCAGGTACAAGCTTATGAATATGTGATCATCGATTGTCCACCGAGTTTAAGCATCCTGACCGTCAACGCGCTCATCGCTGCTGACGGTGTACTCATCCCCATGCAGTGTGAATATTATGCATTGGAAGGACTGAGTGCGTTGCTCGATACCATTGAAGGGGTCAAATCACACGCTAATCCTGGCCTCGTCGTGGAGGGTATTTTGCGAACTATGTATGATCCTCGCAACAGCTTGACCCGTGATGTGTCCCGGCAACTAATCCAATACTTTGGTGATCAGGTATTTCGCACGGTGATTCCCCGCAATGTCCGTCTGGCAGAGGCACCGAGTCATGGTTTACCGGCGATTCTTTATGACCGCACATCACGAGGTGCGGTGGCGTACATGGCATTGGCCGGTGAATTCCGGCAGAAGCATCAGCGCAGCATAGAGCATGGAGCAAAATGAGTAAGAAGAGACTTGGGCGCGGCCTGGATGCTTTGTTGTCCAGCCCCAGACAAACCAGCGAGCCCACCGGCGACACTGCGGATCAAGCACCGTCGAGGCCGGCAGACATAGCGTCTGAACAGGGTATAGCGATAGCGGATATTTACCCGAGCCCATATCAACCACGCCGTCATTTTGATCAGCGCACGCTTGCCGAACTAGCAGATTCCATTACCAATCAAGGTTTGCTGCAGCCGGTAATTGTACGTGCGCGCCCTCAGGGTGGTTATGAACTGATCGCCGGTGAGCGCCGCTGGCGTGCCGCGAAATTAGCCGGTTTGAAGGTGATCCCGGCGGTCGTCAAGATCGTCACCGATGCTCAGGCTTCGGCCTTCGGGCTCATCGAGAATATGCAGCGCGAAGATTTAAACGCCATGGAAGAGGCCATGGGGCTGGCGCGTTTGCGCGATGAATTCGGCCTGACTCAGCAACAGATCGCCGATGCGGTGGGTAAATCCCGGGTAGCCATCGCCAATTTGTTGCGCTTAATGAACCTTGGTTCGATAGCCAGAGAATTGCTCGAAACCGGCTCCCTGGAAATGGGCCATGCTCGCGCCTTGCTGGCCCTGGATGGCTTGGTTCAGGATCAGACTGCCCGGCGGGTGGTGGATCAAGGGTTGTCCGTGCGTCAGACCGAAGCGCTGGTGCGCAGCGTTGTTAGCGGTAGGAGCAAGCAGAAAACAGTAAAATCGGCGGATAAAGATGCGGACACCCTGCGTCTTGAACAACGTCTCACCGAAACCATAGGCGCGCCGGTAAGTATCAAACACTCTCGCCAGGGCAACGGCGCACTCACCATCAAGTATTCAAATCTGGACGAACTCGATGGCGTTCTTAAACACCTTGGCATTTCTGTCTAAGACACTTAAATCGTTTTTTACAGAATTTCTTCGCGCTTTTCATTGTATGGGAACCAGCGCATCACTATAATGCGCGCCGCCTTTATTGCGCGAAGCGAACGGCGTTACAGGTAGGTGAGTACGGCGAGTCGCATCGTTATTGTTCAGGCTTTATTGGGTCTTGTGTGCATTGCGCTGTTTTTTGCGCTAAGCATATTTGCCGCGAAATCGGCAGCGCTGGCGCTGCTGACGTCATGGATACCAAGTGCTTATTATGCTTGGGTGCAGGCGCAAATGTTTAATGCGCAGCGCCTGTTGTTGCACGGTGTGCTTAAAACATTGTTGACGCTAACGTTGATGGCGGTTTGCATCGCGGTCATCGGTATCGAGCCAGTTGGCTTTTTTGTGACCTTTGCGGTGATGCAATTGAGCTACTTGACCCGTTAGTTTGTGAAGTTAGATAAGAACTTAGAAAAAGAGAAGTTAGTTAGGAATATTGATGGCCGGTAGCACGCAAGAATACATCCAACATCATCTGACCAATTTGACTTATGGTCAGCTGCCCGATGGTACCTGGACATTCGCTCATAGTGTTCAAGAAGCTGCTTCCATGGGCTTTTGGACAATTAATGTCGACTCCATGGCATGGTCCATTGTGCTTGGGTTGGTCTTCACGGTTATATTTCGAAAAGTTGCGCTCAGCGCCACGGCCGGGGTTCCGGGAGGCCTGCAGAATGCGGTGGAAATGATCGTTGAGTTTATCGATGAAACGACTCAAAGCATCTTTGAGCACAAAAACGACCTGATCGCCCCGCTAGCCCTCACCATATTCGTCTGGGTCTTCTTAATGAATCTCATGGATCTGGTTCCTGTGGATTGGATTCCCCTGTTGGCAGAGCAAGTAGGGGTATCCCACATGAAAGTTGTGCCCACGACAGATCCGAACATCACTATGGCCATGGCGCTGACGGTTTTTGCCTTGATTCTTTACTACAGTGTTAAGTGCAAAGGTGGTCTGGGCTTTCTTAAAGAACTTTCGCTACACCCATTTCCGTCCTACTTCGCCATACCGATAAATTTTGCGCTGGAGTTTGTCACCCTCATTGCCAAGCCCTTGTCTTTAGGCTTGCGCTTGTTCGGCAATATGTACGCGGGTGAAATGATCTTTATCTTGATAGCACTGATGTTCGGCGCTAACGCAATATATTTTATTTTTGGCGCCATCCTGCAATGGGCGTGGGCGGTATTCCACATCATCATCATTACCTTGCAAGCGTTTATCTTTGCCGTGCTGACAATTGTATATCTCGCTCAGGCCCACGAGGTGGAAGAGCATTGATGTTGGGCTGGCGTTCTTAGCGGGCGCAATGCGGGTTCACCCGTAAATAATAACTCATAATTTGGAGTAGAAATGGAAGTAGCAACAGGTCTCTTATTCATCGCCGGTGGACTCTTGATGGGTCTCGGAGCGATCGGTGCGGCCATCGGGGTAGGTGTTTTGGGTGGTAAATTCCTCGAAGGTGTTGCCCGTCAACCTGAATTACTACCGATGCTGCGTACCCAATTGTTCATCGTCCTGGGTCTGGTCGATGCAGTGCCAATGATTGCGGTAGGTATCGGCTTGTACGTGATCTTCGCGGTAGCGGCATAGATTCAGTACCTTTAAGTAACTAACAGAGAAGTGCGATGAATTTAGGCGCAACTTTAATCGGGCAAACGATCACTTTTGCCATTTTCGTGTGGTTTTGCATGAAGTTCATCTGGCCACCCATCGTCAATATGATGCGTGAGCGCCAGGAAGCAATCGCTGCCGGACTGCGTGCATCTGAAGAAGCAGATAAGAAGCTTGCAGATGCATCCAGTGGCGCAGAAGCAGAATTAACCAAAGCCAAAGAGGATGCGGCAGGCATTCTCGATCAGGCACGTAGTCGCGCCAGTCAAATGGTTGAAGAAGCAAAGGGCGACGCCCGTGATGAAGGTGAGCGACTGCTTGAAGCAGCCAGGGGGGACATTGAACAGGAAATCAATCGCGCCAAAGAAACATTGCGCGGTCAGGTGTCTGCGCTGGTAATCAGTGGAGCAGAGCAGGTCCTGGAAAGCAGTGTGGATGCGGCCAAGCACGCAGATATGCTCGACCGCCTGGCGGCGGAGCTTTAGTCCGTGGCTGAACTCGCAACCATAGCCCGACCCTATGCAAACGCGGTATTTGAACTTGCCAAGCGCGAAAAGGCACTGCAACAGTGGTCGGGTATGCTCGGTGTCATAGAAAGTACCACCCAGCACGAAACTGTTGCCCTGCTTTTAGACAGTCCGGATATGCCCTCTGCGGCCAAAGCGTTTCGCTTAAGTGAGCTATGTGGCGATGAGTTGGATGATCGTGGCAAGAACTTCCTGCAAGCATTGGCAGACCACGACCGCTTGTCCTTAGTTGCGGAAATTCGTTCGCAGTTTGAAGAACTGCGGGCAGAAGAACAGCGCAGCCTGGATGTGGAAGTGGTTTCCGCGTTTGCGCTATCCGACGAGCAACGCAATGGGCTGCAACAGGCCTTGAAACAAAAATTCAATAAAGACATATCGATCGAAACCCGTGTAGACAAAAGTCTGATCGGCGGCGCAGTCATTCGCGCCGGCGATATGGTTATCGACGGCTCGGTGCGCGGCAAGCTTAACAAGCTGGCCGAGACGCTAGAGCAACTCTAGATTTAAAAAGGAAGCTAGCATGCAGCAACTGAACCCCTCGGAAATCAGTGACATCATCAAAAACCGCATTCAAGGTTTGGATGTAAAGGCCGAAGCCCAGAATGAAGGCACTATCGTCGGAGTATCTGACGGAATTGTGCGTATCCATGGGCTTGCAGACGCACAATACGGCGAGATGATCGAATTCGACGGCGGCCTGTTCGGTATGGCCTTGAACCTTGAACGCGATTCCGTCGGTGTGGTGGTGTTGGGCGCATATGAACAACTGACCGAAGGTATGACCGCTCGTTGTACCGGCAGAATTCTTGAAGTGCCGGTGGGTCCGGAGTTGCTCGGGCGCGTGGTCGACGCGTTGGGCAATCCCATAGATGGCAAAGGACCGTTGAATGCCACCACCACCGCACCCATAGAAAAAGTCGCGCCAGGTGTTATCCAACGCCAGAGTGTTGATCAACCCGTGCAGATCGGCCTGAAGTGTGTTGATGCGATGGTGCCCATTGGTCGTGGCCAGCGCGAGTTGATTATCAGCGATCGCCAGATTGGTAAAACCGCCATCGCCATCGATGCCATCATCAATCAAAAGCGCAGTGGCATTAAGTGCATCTATGTGGCCATCGGACAGAAGATGTCGACTGTTGCCAACATCGTGCGTACCTTGGAAGAGTATGGCGCCATGGAATACACCACGGTGGTTATAGCCAGTGCCGCCGACCCCGCACCGATGCTGTTTATTGCGCCCTACGCGGGCTGCTCCATAGGCGAATATTTCCGCGATCGTGGCGAAGATGCGCTGATCATATACGATGACCTGACCAAGCAAGCATGGGCCTATCGCCAGATCTCACTGTTGCTCAAGCGCCCGCCGGGTCGTGAAGCATATCCCGGCGATGTGTTTTATCTCCACTCACGTCTGCTCGAACGGGCTGCTCGTGTCAATGCAAAATATGTCGAAGAATTCACCAACGGTGAAGTAAAGGGGAAAACCGGATCATTGACAGCGTTGCCGATCATTGAAACCCAGGCGGGTGATATTTCCGCTTTTGTACCCACCAATGTCATTTCGATTACCGATGGCCAGATCTTCTTGGAAACACAGAGTTTCCACTCAGGTTTACGCCCGGCGATGAATCCCGGTACTTCAGTTTCTCGGGTTGGTGGCGCCGCCCAGGTGCCGTTCATGAAGAAAATTTCCGGCGGTATCAAGCTGGCGCTCGCTCAGTACCGTGAATTAGCGGCTTTTTCGCAATTTGCTTCAGACCTTGATGAAGCCACCCGGCGTCAACTCGAACACGGTGAGCGTGTATCAGAATTGATGAAACAGAAGCAATACTCGCCGATGTCCGTTGCGGAAATGGGCACGTCGCTGTTTGCCGCTAACGAAGGTTATCTGCGCGACGTAGAGGTCGATAAGGTGCTGGATTTTGAAGCCGCCCTGTTGAGCTTCATGCATTCTGAATATGCAGACTTCATGCAAGACATCGATGACAACGGCACCTACAACGATGATGTCGTTGCCACGCTCAAAGAAGCGATCGAGAAATTCAAAGCGACTCAATCTTACTAGGACACCGCCATGGCCGTCGGTAAAGAAATCAAGAATAAGATCAATACTGTGTCGAATACACAGAAGATCACCAGCGCTATGCAGATGGTTGCTGCCAGCAAGATGCGCCGCACCCAGGACAAAATGGCCCACGGCAAACCCTATAGCGTACGGGTGCGCAGTGTTATTGGTCATCTGGCCAATTCGAACCCCGAGTACAAGCACATTTATATGCAGACCCGGGAAGTTAAACGCATTGGTTACATCATTATTTCTACTGACCGAGGGCTATGTGGTGGCCTCAACGTCAACCTGTTTCGCACCGTTGTTAAAGACATGGCGCAATGGCATGGCAAGGGCGTCGAAGCCGACCTGGGTTTGATCGGCAACAAAGCCGGACCCTTTTTCCGTGCCGTCGGAGGCAATGTTAGAGCCGTCATGACCGATGTTGGCGAGAACCCGGCGCTGGGCGATTTGATCGGTGGCATAAAGGTCATGCTTGACGCTTATGCCGAAGGTGAGATTGACCGGTTGTATCTGGCCGGCAACGATTTCGTCAATACCATGACCCAGCAACCCGTTATACGGCAGTTGCTGCCCCTGGATCCCGAAGATGACGACGCCTATCAGCACCGTTGGGACTACATCTATGAACCCGACGCGCGCCAGTTGATCGACGGCTTAGTCATGCGCTTTGTGGAATCTCAGGTGTATCAAGCGGTGATTGAAAACTGTGCCTGTGAACAGGCATCGAAAATGATAGCGATGAAAAACGCCACGGATAATGCCGGCAAACTCATCGACGAACTACGACTCATTTATAACAACGCACGCCAGGCGGCAATTACGCAAGAAATCGCAGAAATTGTCGGCGGTGCGGCAGCGGTATAATTCATACCGAATAAAAATTACTGGGGCGAGCCCCATCACAACAGCATTAGATAGAAGAGGCAGAACATGAGCAGCGGTCGAATCGTACAAATTATCGGAGCGGTCATCGATGTTGAGTTCGGGCGGGATAATGTACCGAAGGTATATGATGCGCTCACGGTGACCACCAATGGTTTAACCCTTGAGGTACAACAACAGTTGGGTGACGGGGTGGTGCGCACCATTGCCATGGGTGTGTCGGATGGCTTGTCCAGAGGCTTGGAAGTATCTAACACCGAAGCGCCGATTACCGTTCCGGTGGGTGAAGAAACCCTGGGTCGAATCCTCAACGTGCTGGGTGATCCGATCGATGAAAAAGGGCCGGTTAACGCTGCAGAACACATGCCGATTCACCGTAAAGCACCTGGCTATGTAGACCAGGTTGGTGGTAACGAAATCCTTGAAACCGGTATCAAGGTCATCGACCTGATCTGTCCGTTTGCTCGCGGCGGTAAAGTGGGTCTGTTCGGCGGTGCGGGTGTCGGTAAGACTGTGACCATGCTGGAGCTTATTCGCAACATCGCGATTGAGCACTCTGGCCTATCCGTATTTGCCGGTGTGGGTGAGCGCACCCGCGAAGGCAACGACTTCTACTACGAAATGGAAGAAGCGGGAGTACTGGACAAGATCTCTCTGGTCTTCGGGCAGATGAACGAACCCCCGGGTAACCGCTTGCGTGTGGCATTGACGGGTTTGACTATGGCGGAAAAATTCCGCGACGACGGCCGCGACGTGCTGCTGTTTATCGACAACATTTACCGGTACACCCTGGCAGGTACGGAAGTATCCGCGCTGTTAGGCCGCATGCCATCAGCGGTGGGATATCAGCCGAATCTGGCGGAAGAGATGGGGCAGTTGCAAGAACGCATTACCACCACCAAAGAGGGATCTATCACCTCGGTGCAGGCAGTATATGTGCCAGCAGATGATCTCACCGACCCGTCGCCGGCGACCACTTTTGCACACTTGGACTCTACCATTACCCTGTCGCGTGCAATCACGGACCTGGGCATCTATCCAGCGGTCGATCCACTGGACTCTTCGTCTCGACAACTTGATCCACTGATTGTTGGTGAAGAGCATTACGACGTTGCGCAAAACGTGCAACAGGTTCTGCAACGTTATCAGGAACTGCGTGACATCATCGCGATTCTAGGTATGGATGAGTTGTCTGAAGAAGATAAAAGCCTGGTTTATCGAGCCCGTAAGGTGCAGAAGTTTTTCTCCCAGCCATTCTTTGTGGCCCAGCAATTCACCGGTAATGACGGTAAATTTGTGTCTCGCGAAGACACGGTGCGAAGTTTCAAGGCGATATTGGAAGGCGAATACGACCACCTGCCTGAAGATGCTTTTTACATGGTTGGCAACATCGAAGACGCTATCGAAAAAGCCAAGACCTTAGAAGCCTAGAGGAGCAGCATATGGCCACCATGCATTGCGAAATTGTGAGTGCGGAGCGACAGCTTTTCGCTGGCGTGATCACGAAACTAACGGCGGTTGGCACCATTGGCGGCTTAGGTATTTATCCTGGCCACGCACCGCTACTCACCGGCATTAAGGCGGGGCCGGTAAATCTCACCCTGGAGAACGGCGAAGAAGAAGTTTTCTTTGCCTCCGGCGGATACATAGAGATACAGCCTGGCATGATCACCATCCTGGCGGATACGGCAGTGCGCGCGGAAGACATTGATGAGGCCCAGGCGGCTGAAGCAAGAGATGCTGCAGAGCGTGCATTCGCCGATCGTGCCGCCGACTTTGACTTCGGCGCGGCGACGGCGATGCTGGCAGAAGCCATGGCCCGTCAACGTACCTTGGAGGAGCTGCGAAAACTGAAGCGTTAGTTGTTTTGACAAGTTTGTTGATCTACAAGAGGTTTTCATGGTCGACGATAGTCAATCGAAACAATTGCTTACAAAGGGGTGACCGCATTCGCCCATTTTTGTGCGCGTCTCCTTATAATCCAGACTCTTCCTAGGGTCACGGATACTGGCAGCTCATGAATTTAGACGTTGTAATCCTTGCAGCGGGCAAAGGCACACGCATGCGTTCACAGCAGGCCAAGGTGTTGCACCGTCTGGCCGGGCGCCCTCTGTTACAGCATGTGGTCGATACAGCCAATGAGCTGAAGCCCGACCACATCGCGATTGTAGTGGGCCATCAAGCGGCGGAAGTTCAGGCAGCGATCGGCGAGCAACCGGTCTGGGTGCTCCAGCAAGAGCAACTCGGCACCGGTCATGCGGTAAAACTTGCGCTGACACAGTTAAGTGGTGAAGGGACCGTGTTGGTGCTGTATGGCGACGTACCCCTGGTTTGTTCTGAAACTCTACAACGCAGTGTCGCAGCAGCAGACGCGGGTAAAGTCGGCCTGGTTACAGCGCACTTTGCCGACCCGGCTGAACTCGGCCGGATTGTGCGCGATGAGCAGAATCGGATTGTACGCATTGTCGAATTCAAAGATGCAGATCAGCGCGAACGTGGGATAGATGAAATTAACTCCGGCATTGTCGCGGTTCCGGCAACACATCTGAAAAATTGGCTGGGGCAACTGCAAACCGATAACGCACAAGCCGAATACTACCTGACAGATATCATCGCCATGGCGGTTGCCGATGGCGTTGAAGTCGAAGGTATCGTCGCCGGCAGAGCAGAAGAAGTGACCGGTGTGAATGACCGGTCTCAGCTGGCAGCGTTGGAGCGAATTTATCAACGTCGCCAGGCCGCACGGTTGATGGACGAAGGCGTCAGCATTGCCGACCCGGAGCGGCTGGATATCCGCGGCCATGTGCAGGCTGGCCAAGACTGCTTTTTGGACATCAATGTCATCCTGGAAGGTGATGTGATCCTCGGCACGGGCGTGCACATCGGTGCCGGTGTAGTGATTGCGGATTCACAGCTCGGTGATGGGGTGCGAGTCTATCCCCATACGGTTATCGATGGCGCAGTGATTGCCAACAACTGCTCGCTGGGGCCCTTTGCGCGGATTCGACCAGGCACCCGTCTGGAGGACGGGGTGAAAATCGGCAATTTTGTCGAAACCAAGATGGCGCATCTCGGCGCCGGTAGTAAGGCCAGTCATCTGACCTATCTCGGCGATGCCACTCTTGGAGCAGGCTGCAACATCGGTGCCGGCACCGTCACCTGTAATTATGACGGCGTAAACAAACACGCCACAGTGATCGGTGACGGCGTATTTGTCGGTACCAATACCACCCTGGTTGCGCCCATTGAGATAGAGGACAACGCGTTTATCGCTGCGGGTTCAACCGTAACGACCAAGGTGGCAACCGGCGAGCTTGCGGTGGGCCGTGCCAGGCAACGCAACATCAAAGGTTGGGTAAGACCCGATCAGCGCGCCAGTACAGATAAAGGCCAAAAGCGGGGGAAGACGTAGGATGTGTGGAATCGTTGGTGCAGTAGCAGACAGAAATGTCTCACCGATACTTTTAGAGGGTCTCAAACGTCTTGAATACCGGGGTTACGATTCCGCCGGGGTCGCGGTCATAAATGCCGACGGCGAACTCCAACGTTGTCGTCAGGTTGGCAAGGTAGCCGAACTTGTCAAAGACTTGAACACTAATCCCATACGCGGCCGTATCGGCATTGCGCATACACGCTGGGCGACCCATGGTGTACCCGCGGTCAACAACGCCCACCCTCATGCTTCGAGTGGGCGTGTCTGCATCGTGCACAACGGCATCATTGAAAACTTTGAAAGTCTGCGCGCGGAACTGATCGAGAAGGGTTACGAGTTTGAATCTGAAACAGACTCAGAAACCGTTGCCCACTTAGTCGATTCCTACCTCGGTGCCGGTCAGGATCTGCTGGATGCAGTGCGGTCCACGGTAAAACGCCTGGAAGGTGCCTATGCGATTGGGGTAATCAGCAAGGATCACCCGGATCGAATCATTGCGACTCGGTCCGGCAGCCCGCTGGTGGTGGGTAAGGGTATCGGCGAAAACTTCATCGCCTCTGATGTGATGGCGCTGAAGCCGGTGACTGACCGCTTCATCTTCCTGGAAGAAGGTGATCTGGTTGAGATCAAAGCGGACAGCATTTCGATCTGGAATGTAGATGACAAGTCGGTTGTACGCTCGGATGTGCGCGTGGAAATGGCTCACGACGATATCGATAAAGGCAATTATCGCCATCACATGCAGAAGGAAATTTTTGAACAACCCAGGGTGATTCGAAATACCTTGGAAGGGCGTATAGGCCGTACCCAGGTTTTCGAGCAGGCGTTTGGTGTGAAGGCTAAAGACATTCTTGACCAGGTTGAGCATGTCACCCTGGTTGCTTGCGGCACCAGCTACTACGCTGCTTCGGTGGCGCGCTATTGGATGGAAGAACTGGTCGGCGTGCCATGCCAGGTAGAGATCGCGTCGGAATTTCGCTATCGGCGTCTGGCGGTACAGCCAAATACCTTGTTCGTCACTATTTCCCAGTCCGGTGAAACGGCAGATACCCTGGCGGCATTACGCATCGCTAAAGACGCGGGGTTCTGCGCCACTATGACGATATGTAATGTACCGACAAGTTCGATGGTTCGCGAAAGTGATCTTGCGTTAATGATTCAAGCGGGTACCGAAGTAGGGGTTGCTTCGACCAAAGCATTTACCGCCCAACTCACGGATTTGATGCTGCTGGTATTACTGCTCGGACGCAGGCACGGCATGTCTCGTGATTGTGAAGAAGAGTTGGTTAAGGCGTTGCACGGACTGGATAGCGTCATTGACCAGGCGCTGGCGCTGGATGGCAAAATTCGTGTCATCGCTGAACGCTTCATAGAAAAAAATCATGCGCTGTTTCTAGGGCGAGGCACCATGTTCCCGGTAGCCATGGAAGGTGCGCTGAAACTGAAAGAGATCTCCTACATTCACGCCGAAGGATACCCGGCGGGGGAACTTAAACACGGCCCGCTGGCTCTGGTTGACGACGATATGCCGGTGATCGCAGTAGCGCCGAACAATGAGTTACTCGAAAAGCTGCAGTCCAACCTGCAGGAGGTCCGTGCTCGAGGCGGCGAGCTGTTTGTGTTTGCCGCTGAAGACAGCGGGTTCCGTGAAGAGCCCGGGGTGACGGTGATACCGCTGCCGAAAGTACACCCCCTGTTGGCGCCGATAGCTTACGTGGTACCACTGCAATTGTTGGCTTATCACGTGGCGGTCCTCAAGGGTACCGATGTGGATCAACCTCGGAATCTGGCGAAATCTGTTACCGTGGAGTAGCCCCACTCGATGGGTTCTAACGAGAATGTCTTACACTCTGCTTGTGTGACCGAATTGAGCCGTATTGAATCATGCCGCGAAGATGATTAACGACTATTCCAGCCGCCACCTCCCCTTTGAAGGTTGCTTTAACTTCCGTGATATTGGCGGATATCCCACCACCGATGGCCGCACAGTTCGTTGGCACCGATACTTTCGTACCGGCCGACACGACCGCATGACCGAGCAGGATTTGGAAAAAGTCAGAGCGTTGGGTATTGCCACGCAGATCGACCTGCGCAAACCCGAGGAAATTAGTGAACAGGGACGTGGTCCCCTCGAAGCCATGGGTGCGGTTTATCACAACATTGCCGTCATACCAGATGGTGGTACCGATCAACTCAGTCGACTGGTCGGTGATACGGATATTTCCGGCAAGCGCTACCTCGGTTATCTCGACTTTGGAGATAGATCGTGGATTCGGATGTTCGAAATTTTTGCCCGGTCGAGCAACCAGCCGATCGTGTTGCATTGTACGGCTGGAAAGGATCGAACTGGGGTCTCCACCGCGTTTCTATTGTCCGTATTGGGTGTCGACCGAGACCTCATTGAAGCGGATTATGTACTGACCAATCGTGATGTAGAGCGCCAGGCTGTCTATATCGAGCGCACTACCGGCTTCCCGGATGGCATGAACCGCGAAGTAATGATGCACGCAGCCGGCGTTCCCGATGATGCGATGACGGAATTCTTTGCTGGTCTGCAGCAGAAGTGGGGAGGCCCGGTGGGCTATCTGCGCAGTATCGGTATCAGTGAGGCGACGATGCAGGCCGTGCGAGATGGTTTTCTGGAAGGGTAATACTTTGTCAATTACAAATAAGATGTTAGACGAGTAACGTGATCAAGGGGCCGTCGTTTGCAGAACGCACGGCAGTTCGCCGATGACAACTTCCGGCGCCGTCGTGATTAGCGTGAATGCACGGCGGTGAACAGTACGGTGCTCGGATAGCCATCGGCAATATGGCCTTGTTGTTGCTGGTAGGCTTGAATAGCGCGACGTGTTGAGGGGCCAATGACGCCATCAGGCTTGCCAGCGGAGAATCCAAGTTCGTTCAAGCGCGTCTGTAAATCGACAATTGCCTGAGTCGCAAACATAGTATCAGGCAAAGTCGCCGCCAATCGACCGGCACCCGCGATACGATCGGCCAGCCTCGCGACAGATAGTGCGTAATATTCCGACCGGTTCCATTTCATGATGATGCGGAAGTTCGGGTAAACCAGAAATGCAGGGCCGGTGTGGCCACTGGGTAAAAGGATGGCGCCCTCTAGATCTGTTGTTGCCAGAGGATCACCCGCGGTGTTGGTAACTCCGAGCGCCGCCCATTCATGCAGCGGTCGCCACTGGTGGCTACCGCTGCTCGCGTAGTCAAACCCTTGCGGTAATCGGACCTCTCGCCCCCATCGAAAGCCCGGCTCCCAGCCCATATCAGCTAGATACCTGGCGCCAGAATTAAGTGCATCCGGGATGCTGCCGAGCAGGTCACGACGGCCATCGCCATCGCCGTCAACGGCGTGGGCGAGGAAAGTGGTTGGCATGAATTGCATATGCCCGATGGCACCTGCCCAGGAGCCGACGAGGGCGTCGGTCTCGATATCGCCAGCCTCAACGATGCGCAACGTTGCCAGCAGTTCTCTGGTGAAGAATGCAGATCTGCGCTGGTCACAGGCCAGAGTCGCCAGGGCGCTGGGTATCGGTAGTTTACCGAAGTAACTGCCGAAGTTTGTCTCCAGCCCCCAGAGTGCCACCAGATACTGGGGTGGTACGTGGGTTTGTTCCTTTATTTTGAGCAACAAAGGCCCGTGGGTGGCTAGTAGATTGCGGCCCTTGGTGACCCGGAAGTTGGTGACCCGGGCGCGGTAGTATTTGGTGAAGGTCTGGGTAAATTCGGGTTGGCGGCGATCGGCCTCGATGACACGCGGCAATTGGCGCAAGCCATCGAACACTTCGTTGACGGTAGCCTGCGCAATGCCTTGGTCGATAGCGGTGGTGCGCAGATTATCGACACATGTGTTCCAGGCGGAATCATTTGCAGTGGTGTCTTGCGCGAGTGCTGCGCTGCTAGCGAAAGCGCTACAGAAAATGCCCAATTTGAATATAGAGTCCATTCCCACCGTTTAGCATCCGTGTTTGTTGTGGCGGTAATACCACGCAAAAGTAGATCATACCCGACCAACGACGGTAGACTGAAGCCATGCCTCGTTTGCTATGAAATAAATTGGACATTACACACCTCTTAGAGGGCCTCAATGACGCTCAGCGACAAGCTGTTTCAGCGCCGCTCGGTAACACCCTGGTGGTGGCGGGTGCCGGCAGCGGCAAGACCCGGGTGCTGGTACATCGCATTGCCTGGCTGATTGAGGTCGAAGGCGTTTCGCCGAATTCTATTCTTGCCGTGACCTTTACCAACAAGGCCGCAGCTGAGATGCGTGCGCGCACCGAAGAATTGTTGAATATCTCGGCGCGCTCGATGTGGGTGGGAACCTTTCATGGGCTCGCCCACCGTTTGTTGCGGATGCACTGGGCCGAGGCCAAGCTGCAGCAGAACTTTCAGATTCTCGACAGTGACGATCAACTGCGCCTGGTCAAACGGGTCATGAAGCGCTTGGCGATTGATGACAAGAAATGGCCGGCACGTCAGGCGCAATGGTTTATAAACGGTGAGAAAGACGAGGGTCGTCGGGCTGCCAATGTACCCAGCTCAGATGATATTTTCCAGATCACTCACAAGCAGATTTATGCGGCCTACGAAGAGGCTTGTGAGCAAGGCAGCCTGGTGGACTTCGCTGAACTGCTGTTGCGTAGCCATGAGTTGTGGTTAAACAATCCGCAGTTGTTGCAGCACTACCAGGATCGCTTTCACAACATCCTGGTGGATGAGTTTCAGGACACAAATACCATTCAATATGCTTGGTTAAGGACGGTGGCAGGAAAGCGCGGTAACATCATGGCGGTGGGTGATGACGACCAGTCCATATACGGTTGGCGTGGTGCCAAGATCGAAAATATCCATCACTTTTCCAATGACTTTGCTCCTGTTGAGACTGTACGGCTGGAACAGAATTACCGCTCCACACAAAATATTCTAGACGCGGCCAATGGCCTTATTGCGCACAACACAGACCGTCTGGGTAAACACCTGTGGAGCGATGGCCCGGTTGGTGAACCGATTCATGTCTATGCAGGTTACAACGATCTGGATGAAGCTCGATTCATGGTCGAACGTACCCAGCAATGGTTGGATGACGGTGGCAGTGCTGATGAAGTGGCAGTGCTGTATCGCTCTAATGCCCAATCCCGGGTTATTGAGGAGGCGATGTTACGTGCCGGTATCGCCTATCAAATCTACGGTGGTCAGCGCTTCTTCGAGCGGATCGAGATAAAAAATGCCCTCGGCTACGTTCGCCTGATGGAAGACCGTCACGCGGATACAGCATTTGAGCGTGTCGTTAATATCCCGCCACGGGGCATCGGCGAGAAATCCATCGAAGCAGTGCGCCAGCAGGCAAGAGCCCGCGGTGTTTCCCTATGGCAGGCGAGCAAAGAGGGCCTTGCCGAAGGCGTCTTCAGTGGCCGTGTACAAACCGCTATAAGTGGTTTCCTGGCACTCATTGATGACATGGCCGGGGCGGTCGCTGAAATGTCGTTGCATGAACTGGCGGATCATTGCATCGAGGCCAGTGGTCTCATGACTTATCACAGTCAAGAACGTGGTGAACGCGGTCTGGCACGCAAAGAGAACCTGGAAGAACTGGTCAGCGCCTGTCGGCAGTTTAGTGGGGAAATGGTGTTTCCTTTTGAGGACAGCGACAATTCTGAAGTTTCGGTGCTGCAGGAGTTTCTCGACAAAGTGGCATTGGACGCTGGCGACCGACAAGCCCAGCAAGGACCTTGCGTGCAGATGATGACCCTGCATTCCGCCAAGGGGCTGGAGTTTCCACTGGTGTTCTTAGGTGGTCTCGAGGAGGGCTTGTTTCCGCACCGCCTGTCCGCTCAAGAGCCTGGTCGGATGGAGGAAGAACGTCGTTTGGCCTATGTCGGCATCACCCGGGCCATGCGTGAGCTATACCTGACTTACGCGGAATCGCGTCGACTGCACGGCCAGGACAGTTACAACCGGCCAAGCCGTTTTCTACTGGAAATCCCTGCGCATCTGATCGAAGAAGTACGTATGAACGGCACGGTTGCCACCACCTATGTTGCGACCAGCCCGGGCTTGTTTGAAGAAAATGAGGAACTGGGTATGCGCATTGGTCAGCGCGTGCAACATGGTAAGTATGGCGAAGGCGTTATCTTGCAGATGGAAGGGGGTGGTGACCGGGCTAAGGTTGAGGTTAATTTCCCGGTGGTCGGTGCCAAATGGCTGATGGTTGAGTACGCCAATCTGGTCGTTCTCCATTAGTAGCAGTTAACAAGCATAGGGAGAAAAATTTGCGTAATTATCAGAAATCCATGGTGCTTTTCTGTGGTGTCTGGATGTTTGTTTTGGCCAGCATTGGCTGTGCACCTGTTGCCTCCGTGGACGACGAGGCAGGTGCTGTCGTTGATACCGCTGATACCAAGGAGATTTATCGTTGGAAGCTGATAACAACGTGGCCGAAGAACCTGCCGGGGCTGGGAACTGCGCCGGAAAAGCTGGCGCAGAAGCTTAAGGTAATGAGCAATGGACGCTTGAACATCAAGGTCTACGGTGCCGGCGAGTTGGTCGGCGCCTTTGAGGTGTTTGATGCGGTGTCTCAAGGTACAGCAGAAATGGGTCATGGGGCTGCCTATTACTGGCGCGGCAAGCTCCCCATTGCCGCTATGTTTGCGACGGTGCCGTTTGGTATGAATGCGCAGGAAATGAACGCTTGGCTGCACTATGGCGGTGGTATCGAACTGTGGCGGGAGTTGTATGCGCCGTTTAATCTGATACCCATGGCGAGCGGCAATACCGGGGTGCAGATGGCCGGTTGGTTTAACAAGGAAATCAACAGTCTTGCCGATTTGCAGGGGTTGCGGATGCGCATTCCCGGCCTTGGTGGGGAAGTGCTGAAGCGTGCTGGTGGGATACCGGTGGCGCTGCCCGGTGGAGAGGTGTTTACCGCCTTGCAGACGGGTGTCATCGACGCCACTGAGTGGGTAGGACCTTATAACGACCTGGCATTGGGATTGCACACTGCCGCCAAGTACTACTATTACCCAGGTTGGCATGAGCCGGGTCCCACCTTGGAAGCTCTGATCAACAAAGATGCCTGGGATAGCCTGCCTGAGGATCTGCAGGTAATGATAGAAATGGCCACCCGCGCCATCAATGATGACATGCTCAGTGAGTTTACCGCTCGCAACAACGCAGCTTTGCGTATTTTGATTGACGAACATGGTGTCGAACTGCGCGAGTTACCGGCAGATGTACTCGCCGCACTGAAAATTGCCGCAGCAGATGTCGTTGCGGAAGCAGCTCAGGGGGATGAGCTTTCCCAGCGGATCTATGATTCCTATATGAGTTTTTTCGCCGCGGTGCGGGAATATCATGCCATCAGCGAACAGGCTTATCTCAATGTACGTTAATCGACTGCAGCTGATGAGGTGGCGCCAGTGGAGTTAAAGAACACCGAATATGAAGTCGATAGCGGCATCGCCACGATCTGGTTGAATCGCCCTCATCGCATGAACGCCTGGACCGGACGTCTGCACACCGAGTACCGGTACCTGCTGGCCAAGGCCGATGCAGACGACGCCGTGCAGGCAATAGTGATCAGTGGTCGCGGTAAGGGGTTTTGCGTTGGCGGAGATTCCCAAGCCCTCGAAGGTCATGCTGATCGCGGTAGCTACGATCCGGGTACATCAGCGGATATTGCCAATCCCGGCTATGGTATCGCTGAAGAATTTGATGCGCCCTTTGCCTACCACTTTGGCTTGACCAAACCCTGCATCGCGGCTATCAATGGTCCTGCCGCGGGCGTTGGACTGGCATTGGCTTGTTTTGCAGATATCCGCTTCGCCGTGCCTGGGGTCAAATTCACCACCGCGCATGGCAAACTCAATTTACCCGCTGAGTATGGGTTGTCCTGGATGTTACCGCGCATTGTCGGCTTAGGCCGTGCTAACGATTTGTTGCTCACCAGTCGAGTCTTCACTTCCGATGAGGCATTCGAGTTGGGCTTTGTGAACGCGCTGTACGCACCGGATGAATTGATGGCCAGCACCTACGATTATGTGCGCCGTATGATCACCACGGTGTCACCGAACTCCTTGCGCCAGACGCGCTGGCAGATATATCGAGATCTGCATCGCGATGTGGCCACCTCTGTGCGCGAGTCTGAAAAACTGCTCAACACGATGATGGGTGAGGCGGACTATAAAGAAGGCGTGCGTGCGTTTATTGAAAAACGCCAACCCCGATGGCCTTCGCTGGAGAACAACGAATAGAAATCAGGGTTTAGAGAAATGGTCAGGTCACGCTCGGACAAGTCGGCCTGCACAGTATACTCTGGCAGGTCGTGTTACTGCAGACAGGTCCTCAAGGGGGTTGCCGTCCACGAGCAAAATATCGGCGGCTTTGTTTGTTTGCAGTGAGCCGGTGATGTGATCAATGCCCAGCGCCCTGGCAGCATCTGAGGTCGCGGATTTCAGGGTCGCTTCTGCACTCAGCTCCGCAATTTGCGCAAATACGACCAACGCGTGGGGCAGGTCTGGGTGGTAAACCCCGGGGATACCGGCATCTGTGCTGGCCACCATACCGATGCCCATGGCTAACACTTTCTTGTATGCTGCTCGCACGCGTTTCAGAACACCACCACTGCTGCTGCTGAGCATGCGCTGCCAGCCTTTATTGACCGTGGGTGATATCCATACGCCGTTGTCCAATATCACCCGGGCGATTTCATCTTGATAGTCAGATGCCCAGCCTTGCGGGCCTACCCAGGAACAATGTTCGATGGTGTCAACCCCGGCCAGGGCCGCGCGACGGATGCCCTCGGTGCCGTGACAGTGTGCGGCGACGGGTAGATCATGCGCGTGAGCCGTGTCGACCAGTGCATCCATGGTCGCTTGGGAGAACTGCGTGTCGGTGGGTTCGCTGCCCTTGGTCAGGCGACCGCCGGTGGCCATAATCTTGATTAAATCCACGCCTTTATCGACCTGACGTTGCAACACATCTTGTGCCGCGGCCAAATCCTTAGCCTGCCCGCCCCAGAAGTGACAATGGCCCCGTGGCGATGTGATGGGTTGACCGGCACAAAGCAGACGAGGACCGCTGCGCGCACCGGCAGCGATCTCGTCACGCAGTGTCAGTTCAAACCAGGCACCACCACCTAAATCTCTGGCTGTGGTAATACCGGCTACAGCCATTGCGGCAGTACGTTCGTGCATCAGCGGGATCACCGCAGCTGTGGTTTTCTCTGGTGGGTTTTTATCGTCGGGGTTCAGTTCCAGATGTACGTGAGCATCGATCAGACCGGGTATTGCAGTGAGGCCGGCACAGTCGATGACCTGGTCGGTGGCGACCATCTCCGCTTTAGCACCCACATAGGTGATTTGACCGCTGCGAAATTGCAAGGTATCCGCGCTACATGCCTGATAACCGTCCCAGATACGCAGATTGCTTAGTGTCGTGAGGTCAGTGTATGACGCCAGCTTAGGCATGGACGATCCCCTCGTGGGCGAAATTCATCAGCCGTAAATTAAATTCGGTAGCCAGGTGGCAAGCCCCGGCCAAATCAACAAAGCGCCCAGCATAATCAGTTGCAGGACAATGAAGGGTACTACGCCCCGGTAGATCGCCGTCGTTGGCACCGTCGATGGAGTAACGCCACGCAGATAAAAAAGGGCGAAGCCAAATGGCGGAGTGAGAAATGACGTTTGCAAATTAACCGCGATCAGGACACCAAACCAGATAGGGTCAATACCCATTGCCAACACCACCGGCCCCACGATGGGTACGACAACAAAGGTGATCTCAATAAAGTCGAGGATAAAGCCCAGTAGAAAGATCACCAGCATGACCATTGCCAATGCACCCCACATACCACCCGGCATGTCGTTGAACCAGGCCTGTACCAGCTCGTCGCCGCCGTAACCGCGAAACACCAGGGAAAAAACAGAAGCCCCGATAAGGATGAAGAACACCATTGAAGTGGTCAGCAAGGTTGATTCGCAGACGTCGCGCAACATCGTCCAACTGCTGCGCCGATAAACTATGGCCAGCAACAATGCACCGGCGGCACCTACGCCTGCGGCTTCGGTTGGCGTTGCCCAGCCACCGAGAATAGAGCCAAGCACCGCGACGATAAGAAGCAGGGTTGGTGCCAGATTCGCCAATGTTTCGCCCAGCGGCGCGGCGGGCTCGTCGGTGGAGACCACCGCCGGCATGGCGTCTGGATCAAACAGCCCCTTGGCTACCACATAGCAAAGATACAAGGCGACCAGACATAGCCCGGGCACAATGGCGCCGGCAAAGAGATCACCGACGGACACAGACCTGGGGGCAAATATGCCCATATTGAGTTGCGCCTGTTGATAGGCGTTAGATAGCACGTCACCGAGTAACACCAGTGAGATCGAAGGGGGGATGATCTGACCCAAAGTGCCGGTCGCGGCGATGGTACCGGTGGAGAACGCGGGGTCATAGCCTTGCTTGAGCATGGTCGGCAGCGCCATCAGGCCCATCGTCACCACCGTGGCGCCGACAATGCCGGTGCTGGCTGCCATCAACATGCCAATCAGCACGACGGCAATTGCCAGACCGCCTCGAAAGCCGCGCAGCAAACTAGACAAGCTTTCCAGCAGGCCCTCAGCGAGCCGGGTTTTTTCCAGCATCACGCCCATGAACACGAACAACGGCACCGCGATCAACGTTTGATTGGTGACGATGCCGAATAGTCGCCCCGGGGTAAAACCGAGATCTCCCGGCAGGAATGCGCCCGTCAGCATGCCAACCAGGGCGAACAGCAGCGCCACCCCAGCCAGGGTGAGCGCCACCGGATAACCTGCTAAAAGTGCGACGAAAGCAACCCCAAACATGGCCAGCGGAGTAAGACTCATGCTGGGCGTTGATCGACTTGTTTGCGCAGGCGTTTGGCGATTTCACTCAAACCCTGCAGGAAAAGCAGTACGGCCATGACAGGAATCAAGGTTTTCAGCAGGAATATTCCTGGAATGCCACCAACTTCGGCGCTGCCCTCCAACACCCTCCAGCTTGCAGCAACATAAGGCAGGCTGGTGACGAAAATATAGACTGCGATCGGTAGCAAAAACAAAATATGCCCGGCGATGTCGACGCGGTCCTGGGCTCTGGGATTCAGTCGTGAATAGATAAGATCTACCCGTACATGTGAGTTCTGCAGCAGCCCATAAGGTATGCCTAACATGAACAGAATGCCGTGCATGTAGATTATGGATTCCTGCATGGGAATGATGCCGATGGCGAACGCATAACGCAGCACCACAACGGACAGAGTCACTAACGCCATGACCAAAGCCAGCCAGCGGATGGTCTGGGCGATGCGGGTGTTTAAGCGATCGACACTATTCAAGCTAAATACGAGGCAATGGTGAGTTCTGCAACAGTACCGCAAAACAACAGCAAGCCCACTTGAATGTTGTTGGCAAACGCCGCCAGGCAGGCATCGGGGGCGCGCGTGCGGATCAGGTACTGCTGGTAGATGAACAAGCCAGCACAACCCAACAGACCAATGTAGTAAGCGTGACGGTAATCTAGTTTCTGGCCTAAAAGAAATAGCGTGGCCAGTGCGCTCAGCTGCAACACACCGATCATAAAACGGTCCAGGTTGCCGAATAAAATGGCGGTGCTCTTGATACCCGCTTTTAGATCATCTTCGCGGTCGACCATGGCATAGATCGTATCGTAGGCGACAATCCACAGCAGACTGGCGATGAACATCAACCAGGCATCGCTGTTCAGGCCGCGTTCGGTTGCGGTCCATGCCATAAGAATTCCCCAGCTGAAAGCAGCACCTAGCACGGTTTGAGGCAGGTAAGTCCAACGTTTCATGAATGGATAGAGCGCGGCCACCGCGAAGCCAGCCACCGCGAGCAGTTGTGTCTCGCGGTTGAGGAGCAGCACCAGGATACCCGCAGACAAACTCAAGACAGCGAACAGAATAAGTGCGGCGCGTGGCTGTATGGCACCTGTGGCGAGTGGCCGGTCGCGAGTTCTGCGCACCAGGCCGTCCACTTCACGGTCGGCATAATCGTTGATAACGCAACCTGCCGAGCGCATCAAAAAGGTACCCAAAGTAAAGATGGCAATCAAGCTAATGGGCGGCAAACCTTCTGCCGCCATCCACAAGGCGGCCAGCGTCGGCCACAGCAATAGCAGGCTGCCGACCGGGCGATTCAGCCTCATCAGCCTGAGATAATCGTGCCAGCAGCTACCCACTTGTGTTACGCATAAAACATTGATTTTTAAAGGGCTAGCAAGTAGTTTATCGCGCCTCGTGCAAGAGGTGTTAAGTGGAATATTTTTACAACTCATGAAGAAGTGGCAGTGTATTGTCTGTGGCTGGATTTACGATGAAGCCGAAGGCTGTGAAGAAGAAGACATTGCGCCCGGAACGGCATGGGACAAGGTGCCTGAAGATTTTGTCTGTCCTGAATGTGGGGTAAGCAAAGAAGACTTTGAGATGATCGAGATCGGCTGAAACCGACGCATCAGACACTGAGATGACCTGAATCTGCTGGCGCCCAGGCAAGCAGCAGATTGCGCATGATGTTGGCAGCACTGCTGTCTTCCATTTTAAGAAGTGTTTCACCCCGGCGCGCCACTGCGGGCATGAGGTGGGCATGTCGGGCGAGATCGGCGACCCTGAAGCTTTGCTCACCAGCCTGGCGGGTGCCCAGAATGTCCCCGGGTCCACGCAGTTGCAGATCTTTTTCCGCCAGATAAAAGCCATCGTTGCTGTCTCGCATTGCGTTGAGGCGCACTTTTGCCGTTTCGCTGACACCTGAGTTGAAAAGCAGATAACAGCGGCTTGGTAGTTCCCCACGGCCGACCCGGCCGCGTAGTTGATGCAGTTGTGCGAGCCCGAAGCGGTCTGAATTTTCGATGATCATATGGGTAGCGTTAGCGACATCCACACCTACCTCTACCACCGTTGTTGCTACCAACAGATCGAGTTCATGAGCCTTGAAAGCAGCCATAATGGCGATCTTTTCTTCGCTCTTCATGCGCCCGTGCAGTAAGCCGATGCGGAAACCCGCCATGCGCTGTACCAGTTCTGCATGTACGGTAGTGGCGGCAACAGCGTCAATCTCATCCGCATCTTCAACCAGGGTACACACCCAATAAGCCTGTTGGCCCTGGGCTAGAATGTCCTGCACTAAGTCGACGACCTGGTCGCGGTGGCTGGTCTCTACGGTGTGGGTGGTGATGGGTTGTCTGCCTTTCGGTAACTCGTCGATCACCGAGACGTCCATGTCTGCATACAGGGCCATGGTCAAGGTGCGGGGAATTGGCGTGGCCGTCATCACCAGCTGGTGTGGTTGCTTGCCGCTGCCTGCCTTGTGCTGCAGGGCCATACGTTGATGCACACCGAACCTATGCTGCTCGTCGATGATAGACAGCGCGAGATTGTTAAAAACTACTTTTTCTTGAAATAGTGCGTGGGTGCCGATGACCACCGCCACGTCTGAATTTGCCACTGCTTGCAGGCGTTCACGCTGCTGCTTGGCCGGCATCTGACCAGTCAGCAGGGTCACGCCGATCTCCAGTGGATGCAGCCAGTTGGCAAAGTTCAGGTAATGTTGTTCAGCCAATAATTCCGTCGGTGCCATCAGTGCAGTCTGACATCCTTGTTCGGCAGCCCTTATGGCAGCAAATGCAGCCACCACAGTTTTGCCTGAGCCGACATCTCCCTGCACCAAACGCAACATAGGCACTGGTTTTTGCAGGTCTTCCAGTACTTCGCTGATGACCCGAGCTTGGGCTTTAGTGAGGTGAAATCCCAGGTTCTGCAACAGTTCGCGCCCGCGTCCGGTCGATTGGGGCAGGCTCACGGCATGTTCTTGCAGGCGTTTGAGGGCCCTGCCCTTCATCACCAGGTAGTAGGCGGTGAGTTCATCCAAGGCGACTTCTTCCTGCACCGCTTCAATTTCTTGCAGCGCAGTACCTGCTGGTGGCTGATGAAGAAACTTCAGCTTGGCGAAAGGTGTACCGGCGACGTCAGACCAATCTGCGGTGCACAGCTGCTCTATAAATTTTCGTATACGCGTTTGCCCCAGACCCTGGGTGGTCGGATATATGGGCGTCAGGGTGGCGTCCGGTGCCGGTGGTGGTTCGTCAAAGGTCTCATAGTCCGGGTGAGCACTGGTGAGATCTCGACCGAAAAACCGGAATTCGCCGAATGCGCGGATGTAGTTTGCACGGCTCAAGCTGGCTTGTTGATACTTAGAAAAGTGAAACAAGCGCAGATAGGCAGTGCCGCTGTCGTCTTCCACGGTAATGCGCAAACTGCGACGGTTGCCGAACAACACTTGAGTGTCGGTAACTCTACCTTGCACCAGGTACTCACCTCCGGCGCGGATGTTTGCCAGAGCCGTAATGTGGGTGCGGTCCTGGTAACGAAACGGAAGATGCAACAAAAGATCTATATTGCGATAGATGCCGAGTTTTGCGAACGTTGCCAGCAGGCGCGGACCAACACCTTTCAGGTCGCCAATGCTGGCGTTTGGATCAACGCTCACCGCCGCGCCTCACTCCAGAGCCATGATGCCGTCGATTTCGATCGCTGCCTGTTTGGGTAGAGCGCTCACTGGACGGCTGCACGTGCCGGGTAGGGTTGTTCGAAGCAGCGCGACATCACCTCGTTGACAGTTTGAAACGCAGCCAGATCGACCAGGTAAATAGTCTTGTTGGCGCTGGTTGCCACTGCTTGTGAGTAGGTGCCGATGACCGCGGGTGCTGATTCTGTGTGGAGGGGTGTTATCGCCATAGTGCCTTACCTTGTGGTTTAGTGACCCGCGCGCGAAAGACCAAGCACGGCGCTGACGTTGCGAAGACGGCGCATGACCCTGGCCAGATGAGAGCGGTTTTTAACCGTAACGCCGATAATCATGGTGCTTAGTTCCGCGTTGCGCTCTTCTACGTTGATGTTGTCGACACCGGCATCGGCGGAAGTCACACCGGCGGCTATTTCCGCCAGAATGCCTTTACGGCGGCTGACATTTACGCGCAGCGTGGTCAGGAACTCTCCCTCAGTGGTGGTGGTCCATCGTGCCGGAATTATTTCTCCCGGTGCGCGCCGTCGGGTTTCGTTGATGTTAGGGCAGGTTTCGATGTGCACGACAAACCCTTTGCCAGGGGTCATGTGGCCAACGATCTGATCACCGGGAACCGGTCCGCAACAACGCCCATAGTGGATCACCAGACCCTCGCCGCCGCGTATTGCCACCGGACCCCCACCCTCAACGGCGACAGATTCGTAGTCTGGATTGTCTGCCGACAATAACTTTTGCGCGGCGACATATGCCATCAGATCGCCGTTGCCGATTGCTGCCAGCAGATCGTCGAGTTTGCGCACACCCAATGCCCTGAACACGCGGCGCAATCGCCGGAAATCCAAATCATTGATGCTGGTATTGGCGTTGCCTAAGGCACGATTCAGCAGTTTACGTCCCAGGGCGATGGATTGGCTGCCTTGTTGATGTTTGAGCGCCAGGCGGATGGCGGAACGAGCGCGGGAAGTGACGACGAAAGTCAGCCAATCGGGATTTGCCCGGGCATCTTCTGAGGTGATGATTTCAACTGTCTGGCCGCTCTGCAATTGTTGCGACAAGGGCGCAAGAGTACGGTCGATACGACAGGCAACGCATTCATTGCCGATATCTGTATGCACAGCATAGGCGAAGTCGATGGGACAGGCGCCAGGGGGCAGTTCCATGATGTCGCCTTCCGGGGTGAATACGTAGACCTCATCGGGAAACAGATCGAGCTTCAAACTCTCGATAAACTCCAACGGATTGCCGGCCTGAAGTTGCAGCTCCAACAAATCCTGTACCCACTGTCGGGCGCGACGCTGGTTAGGCTCAAATTCATTGTCGCCGGATTTGTACAGCCAGTGACCGGCAATGCCGTTCTCTGCAACGGCTTCCATCTGTTTGGTGCGAATCTGTACCTCGATCGGCACGCCATGCATACCAAATAGTGAAGTATGCAGCGACTGATATCCGTTCGCTTTGGGTATTGCGATGTAGTCCTTAAAACGTCCGGCCACAGGTTTGTAGAGGTTGTGCACGGTACCCAGCGTACGGTAACAATCATCGACTTGTTCCACGACGATGCGGAAACCGAAAACATCCATGATTTCATGGAATGGTTTGTGCTGGGTTTTCATTTTCCGGTAGATCGAATAGGTGTGCTTTTCGCGGCTCAGTACAGATGCGTTGATGCCGTCGCGATTCAAGGCAGCGGTCATGGTTTCGGCTATGTCGGCCATCAACTTGTTGCGATTGCCACGAGCCGACTTGACCGCCCTTGCGATACGATCTGCACGCAACGGGTACAGGGCATTGAAGCCGAGCTCTTCGAGTTCGACCTTCATTGTATGAATACCAAGGCGGTTGGCGATGGGTGCGTAAAAGTCCAAGGTCTCCCGGGCGATGCGTTTTCGCTGCACATCTGACATCACGCCGATGGTGCGCATGTTGTGCAGCCGGTCGGCCATCTTCACCATGATGACGCGAATATCTTTGGCCATCGCCAAGGCCATTTTCTGGAAATTTTCCGCTTGCGCTTCGGCGCGGCTGGTGAATATTTGGGTGAGTTTCGATACACCATCGACAATCTCGGCTACCGGACGCCCAAAACGCTTGGCCAGTTTGGTTTTGTTGATGTTTGTGTCTTCGATGACATCATGTAGCAAGGCAGCCATCAGGGTTTGATGATCCATGCGCATCTCAGCAAGGATCTGCGCGACCGCGGTGGGATGCGTTATGTAGGGATGTCCGGTACGACGAAACTGTCCGTCGTGGACGCTCTCGGCGTAGCTGTGCGCGCTGGCGACTTGGGCGATCTGATCGTCGGTGAGATAGGCCAGCTTACCGATTAAGGATTCGAGTGTTGCCGGTGCGGCGACCTCGGTTCGTCTGGCCTGTTTCGCCAGCTGGCCGACAAAATAAGACTGAGTCGGGGCTTCGTGCCTAGCGTGGTTGGTCATCCCCTAGCCTGTCTTCTCGCAGCCCAGCACTCAGGCTGAAGCTTATTTCTACCTCTTCTTCCCGTTGAGAGAGTTCCTGTCTGTCAAGCATTTCGTGGGATACCAGGCCTGCAGCAATTTCACGCAGGGCAATCACCGTGGCTTTGTCGTTTTCCTCCGGGACCAGCGGGTCATTGCCATAGCGCCGAAAACTACGGGCGCGTCGGGTTGCCAACATAACCAGATCAAAACGATTATCGACATGATCCAAACAGTCTTCTACGGTGACTCGAGCCATGGTTTACCTCACATACGAGTTAGGAATTCGAAAGAGCCGCGCAGTGTACAGATCCGTTAACTGGCTGACAAGATCGCTTTTACCGCTTGGTTCTCGCGCAGTTGAATTTGTGTCTGCAGCCGGCTGGCATGGATAATGGCGGTTAAGTCGATTACTGCGTGGTTAAAGTCATCGTTGACTATGACGTACTGATAGCGCGGTGCCTGGGAAAGGTCGAGTTGGGCCTCAGCGAGGCGAACCTGCATACTTTCCGCGCTGTCCTGGCCGCGCTCTGCAAGCCGTTCGCGCAATACTTCGATGCTCGGCGGCAACACGAAGATGCTGATGGCGTCCGGTCGTTGCTGGCGCACCTGGTCGGCCCCCTGCCAATCAATCTCCAGCACCACATCGCGCCCTTGTGCACACAAGGTATCTACCTGGCCCTGAGCGGTACCGTACTGATGCTGGAAAACTTGTGCATGCTCCAGGAACTCACCCGCCGCAACCATGGTGTCAAATTGCCGGGTGCTGACGAAATGATAGTTCACGCCGTCGACTTCAGTTGCGCGCTTGGTGCGGGTTGTATGTGAAACCGCTACGATGAGATTGCTGTCGGTTTGTAAAACGGCATTGACCAAACTTGTTTTCCCCGCACCGGATGGGGCAGATACCAAAATGAGCTGTCCGGCATTCATTCGATGTTTTGCACCTGTTCCCGAATCTGTTCGATGATGACCTTGAGGTCGACGGCACGTTGGGAGGTTTCTGGATTAACGGATTTGGCACCTAAAGTATTCGCCTCCCGGTTCAACTCCTGAGTGAGGAAGTCCAGGCGTCGCCCGTGAGGACCACTCGCTTGAACATTAGAACGTGCTTCCTCAACATGGATTGCCAGGCGATCGAGTTCTTCCGCAACGTCGGCGCGCTGGGCCAGCAGCGCAACTTCCTGCTCGAGGCGCCCGCTGTCCAGGTTGACCTGCAAGTCGGCGATCCGGCGTTGCAGTTTGGTCTTCATCTGATCCGCTAAGTGGCTGGTCAACGGCTTCAGTTCTTGCAGTAATCTATCGATGCTTGCCAAACGGTCGCAAATAATCTGCTTTAGCTGCGCGCCTTCGCGCTGTCTTGCCTCGATCAGGTCGCTCAAGGCTTGTTCGAACAGTTCAGTGGCGGTTTGTTCCAGCAACTCATCATCTGTGGGTGTATTGTCCAGCACGCCGGGCCAGCGCATCAGTTCCATCGGGCTTACCGCGCCGATTTCCGGGGCGTCGCGCCGCACCTGCTCGACGGCAGCTAATAGCTGCAACAAGACTGCGCGGTTAATGGTAATGCCGGCATCGCCGGCGAGCGGTTCCAAGCGTAGCGTACAATCAAGCTTGCCGCGTTTCAGGTGTTTGCGGGCGATGTTGCGCAGGGGGTGTTCGATGGATCGTAACGACTCGGGTAGACGAAACTGAGTTTCTAAAAACCGATGGTTGACTGATTTAAGCTCCCATACAAGATGGCGGCCGTGAGCATCTACGGCGGCACGAGCAAAAGCGGTCATGCTGTACATTTTTAAAGAAACCATGGTTATCCAAGGGTGTGATTCTAACCCGTCCTTTTATAATGTGTTCGAAAAGAAGGAGACAATATGCGTCCAAGTGGTAGAGCCCCAGACGAAATGCGGGCCGTTAAATTTACTCGCAAATTCACTAAATACGCGGCCGGTTCGGTGCTGGTGGAATTTGGTGACACTAAAGTGTTGTGTACGGCTGCAGTAGAAGAGTCCGTACCCGGGTTCATGCGTGGCCGTGGCACCGGCTGGGTGACCGCAGAATACGGCATGTTACCGGGTAGTACCCATACCCGTAACGACCGTGAAGCCGCGAGAGGGAAACAAGGCGGCCGCACGGTTGAAATTCAGCGCCTGATAGGGCGTTCCTTGCGGGCGATGGTTGATATGCAGGCCCTCGGGGAGCGCACCATTCGGGTCGACTGTGACGTTCTGCAAGCCGATGGCGGCACTCGGACCGCTTCGATCACCGGAGGTGCGCTGGCCCTGGCCGACGCCATCGGCACTTTGCCCGTTCAGGGAGCGTTCAAGGAGTTTGTGGCATCTATATCGGTAGGCATATACAAAGGTACGCCGGTTTTGGATTTAGATTATGACGAAGACTCTAATGCAGAGACAGATATGAACGTAGTACGGCTTCGCAACGGCGGATTCATTGAGATTCAGGGCACTGCCGAAGGTGCACCTTTTTCGGTGGCTGAACTGAATAGTCTGATCAGCCTGGCTGAACATGGCACTGCGCAGTTATTTGAGATGCAAGCGGCAGCGCTGGGCAGTGGTGACAAATGAACCCGAGCGACCCTAAAGCGGCGTTTATCGAGTTCATGCTGGCACAAGAGGTTCTGCAGTTTGGTGAGTTCACGCTTAATTCCGGTCGTTTGAGCCCGTATTTTTTTAATATGGGTGAAGTCAGTGCAGGCGCGGCGTTTGCCGAGCTTGGCCGTGCTTATGCGCACGCCATCATAGCCTCGGGCTTGGCCTTCGATGTGCTGTTTGGTCCGGCCTACAAAGGTATTCCCATCGCGACGGCTACGGCAATTGCATTAGCAGATAGAGGTATGTCGGTAGGCGTGGCCTACAATCGAAAAGAGGCCAAAGACCATGGCGAAGGTGGCATGTTGGTCGGCGCCCAGGTAACTGGCCGGGTACTGCTGATCGATGATGTGCTGACGTCGGGGAAAGCCATCCGCTCGGCGCTCGCACTGATCCGTCCCACCGGTGCAGAAATTGTCGGCGTGATGATCGCCCTCGACCGGCAGGAGTTCCGCCGCACCGACGCGGGTGCCGCACAAAGTGATGATACGCAAGGCGAGGCGGTTACTGCGGTGGTGGAGTTGGCCCAGGAACTCGGCGCACCTGTGATGAGTATCGCAAACTTGGCTGATTTGATTCGGTATCTTGAGGTATCGAGACATGAAGACGCACAAACCATCTTGACCAGTATGCGCACGTATCAGGCGCGCTACTGCCAGATGTAAAGCACGACCTATGGATGATCCAGATATGCAGAATAAATGTTCTTCAAAGCTGATATATGCCTGTATATGCGTCAGCTTACTTGTGTTTAGCGTGAGTGCTGAAGCTCGCGAGCTCTTCCGTTACAGAAACGTGAGCGGCAACCTGGTGCTGTCCCATACGATCCCCAACGACAGAGTTAGATTTGGTTACGACATAGTCGATGAATATGGCAATCTGGTTAAGCGGGTGGAGCCACAACTCAGCAATGAAGCGTATCAAGCGAAGTTGCGTAAAGAAAAAATGGTCGAGGAGTGCGAAAAGGCCGTCAACCGAGTCAATAAGCTGTATCAGGTTGAGGCAGATATCGGCTATGCCGAGCAAGTTGGTCTCGAATCCATCGATCAGAGTGTGGTTAACATACGTGCCAGATTGGCCGTCATGACCAGTCAGCGTGAAGAATTCGAGCTTGAAGCGGCACAATTGGACGTATCCGGACGCTCAATACCTAAAGCGCTGCTGGATAACATAGAACGGGCGAAATCCCAGGAAAAAAATCTCCGCGACGAGATAAACAAACGTTTCAGTGAACGAGAAGACTTGAAAAGCAACAATGCCTACGATCGGCAAGTTTTTGCGCTGGAAAATTGTCAAGAGGGCGCGCCGCCGCGACCGTCTTAGTCGACTCTTAATCGAAGAGGACCCGTTCGATAACCGCCCACTGGGTGTCCCAGTCGTGGGTCGGTACCTGGCTGAAGTTCGATCTGACAAATTGTGAAATTTTCCCTTCGGCCAGCGCCATCAACAAGTTTGCGCCTGCGTTGATTTGCAACGTCGGTATTCGGCTCAGGCGCGCGTTGTGCTCACGCAGGATTTGACGCAACTGGGTTTCCAGACGGTTTAACAGCTGATGCATGCGGCTGCGTAGACGTTCCGTCTCACCCTGCAAGGCATCACCGACAAACAGACGCGCAAAGCCGGGATTACGTTCGATGAAACTCAGCAGCAGAAATACGATGTTACGGCACTGGGCCGGCGCCTGCGTCTGCTCGGCGAGAATGAGACTGATACGTGAGAACAGAGTCTCCTCGGCGAACACGATTAAACCTTCAATCATCTTTGCTTTGCTGGGGAAATGACGGTACAGGGCAGCTTCGGAAACGCCAACCTGGGCGGCCAGACGGGCTATCGTGATAACCTCGCCGGGATGCTCTTCCAGCATTTGAGCGAACGCCTGTAGAATCTGTTGGCGTCGGTCTACTTTAACCATCGGCGAAAATTTGCGTGCCGACGCCGGCCGCAGTAAACACTTCCAACAGCAAGGCATGGGCAACCCGGCCATCGATGATCTGCACGCTGTGCACACCCTGCGCGACAGCGTCTAAGGCGCACTGTACTTTTGGCAACATGCCTTCGGTGATCACAGCGTCGTTGATCAATTTCTCGACGCCGGTTTTTGTTACCTCGCTGATGGTCTGCCCGCTTTGGTCCAAGATCCCTGGCGTATTGGTTAACAGGATCAGTTTCTCGGCCTGCAGACTCTGGGCTACTTCACCTGCGACGATGTCGGCGTTGATGTTGTAGGATTCTCCTTCGGCGCCAACACCGATCGGCGCAATGACGGGAATGAAGCCAGCTTCGGTTAAGGTGGTGAGGATCTCCGTATTGATTCGGGTTATTTCACCAACATGACCAATATCGATTATTTCCGAGGCGTTCAGAGCAGGTTCCATGATTAACTTCTTCGCCTGAATCAGCCCGCCATCTTTACCGGTCAAGCCCACTGCCCGGCCGCCGTTGGTGTTGAGTAACGACACGATCTCTTGATTGACCAACCCGCCCAGAACCATTTGCACAACATCCATGGTCGCAGTATCAGTGACACGCATACCATTGACGAAACGAGACTCGATATTGAGCTTGGTCAACAACGCGCCGATTTGCGGTCCACCCCCATGGACGATGATCGGATTGATGCCGACCAGCTTCATGAGCACCACATCGCGTGCGAAAGACTGTTTCAAGCGGTCTTCGATCATGGCATTGCCACCGTATTTGATGACGATGGTATGGCCGTGAAACTGGCGAATATAAGGAAGCGCCTCAGTGAGTACCTGGGCCGTTTGTACTTGACCGTCTGGTACTGGGTTGCCTTGTTTTGGAACAGACGGCTTTGTCTTACTGTCACTCATGGTAAGACAATACCTAGCGGAAACTTAAGCCGGTTTCCAGCGCGGTCAATTGCGCCTGGAATACGTCCTGAATGCGCTTTAGTGCTTCCGCACTGTCCGCCTCGAAGCGTAGCGAAAGAACGGGACTGGTATTGGACAGGCGGATCAAGCCCCAGCCGTCGGCGTAGTCAACGCGGATGCCATCGATGCTGGTGATCGTGCCAGCGCCGAAGTCGGCTTCTATTTCAAGGCGCTTCATAACCTCGAACTTTTCTGTCTCGGTGGTGGTTATCTTAATTTCCGGCGTGCTGAAGGTCGTGGGGAACTGGGCGAAAATTTCATCCGCAGTTCGACTTTCGGAACCCAGTATCTCCAACAGGCGCGCCGCAGAGTAGAGTGCGTCATCGAAGCCATACCAGCGTTCACCAAAAAAGATATGCCCGCTGAATTCTCCGGCCAGCAAGGCACCGGTTTCTTTCAGCTTGGCTTTCATATGCGAATGTCCGGTCTTCCACATGATGGGGCGGCCACCGAGGTCGCTGATCAAGGTATTCAAATGCCTGCTGCACTTCACGTCGTAAATAATGTCTGCACCAGGATTGCGGCTGACGATATCTTGTGCGAATAACATCAGTAGTTTGTCCGGCCAGATTATCTGGCCGCTGTTTGTGACCACGCCCAGGCGATCGCCGTCGCCATCGAAGGCAAGTCCGATGTCGGCGTTTTCCGCCTGCACTACGGTACGCAGGTCTTCCAGGTTTTCCGGTTCGGCAGGATCCGGATGATGGTTGGGAAAGTCGCCGTCGACCTCACAGTAGAGTTCCACCACCTCACAACCCAGTTCTCGTAATAATCGCGGGGCGATATTCCCGGCAATGCCATTACCGCAATCGACGACAATCTTGAGCGGTTGGGCTACCGCGACGTCTTCCAGGATTTTGTCGATATAACTGTCTTCCAGCTCAATTTCTTCAAATTCACCGGCACCCTCAGAAAGATCGTTCTCTGCAATTCTGGTGTACAGGGCCTTGATGGCATCTTCTGCCAGGGTCACACCACGAATCATCAATTTCAGGCCGTTGTATTCCGGCGGATTGTGGCTGCCGGTAATCATAATGCCGGTGCCGGTATCCAGAGCGTGGGTCGCGTAGTACAGAGTTGGCGTCGGTACCGCACCGATGCTGATGACATCCATCCCGCCTTCTGTCAGGCCCTTGGTCAGGCTGGCCTGTAACGGTTCGCCGGAATGGCGGCCATCGCGGGCCACCACTACTCGTGACTGGTCCTGGGATAATGCCTGGGCGGCAAAGGCGCGACCGATCCAATACACCACATCTTCCGTGAGATTAGTGGTGGTGATGCCGCGTATGTCATAGGCGCGGAAAATTCGCTCATCGAATTTTATACCCAGATCCATTGGTCCGACTTCTTCGCTGACTTCTATACCGAAATTATCTTGCTGTGCAGGCGTATTGATTTGCAGAAAATCGTCACTGGACGTTTTGGCGGATTTGTCCTCGCCATCACGCTCGGGGGGCAGCGTGTCTTCTGCGTCAGCCACTACTTCTTCTTCAACCTCGGGTGCAGGTTCGGGTTGTTTGTTATAGCTGGAGATTGCATTGGCCACACCGCGAATAGCCGACAGCTTGTAGGTGCCCTGGGCGGCACGGCGCCCGCGCATCACGCGGGTTGCATATTCAGTGAGTACAGCCGCATCGCGGGTGATCCGCCGGGTGTAGGTTGAGAAACCAAGAAAAATACCACCCATTAAAACGACCCAGGAGACTAACAGCGGCATAAGCAAACTGTTTGTGTTATCGATCTGGCGCAGCTCCGACTCAGCGGCGGCGAAGGTCAGTTTCCACTGGGGTGTTATCAGTTGGCGTTCGATGGCGGCGTAGTCACCCTGCTTGCCGCCAGCGGTCAAGACCGTCGTACTTGGCGTGCCGCTCACGGTTTGCAAAATCTGCAGGGCGCCGCGCAATCCTGTGAAATGCTGCAGCGGTTCAAGAAAGAAACCATTGTCAAAAACCACCAGTAGTACGCCGGTGACGGTGCCATCCGGGGTAATTGGTTGAGCGGCGTATATGCGCCCACCTTGATTCAGGCTGATTTCGGGTCCGACAAACTCGTGGGTTTCCGCCCGGCGAATAAGATCCAGAGCGGCGAATGAAATCGGCACCTCGGCATTCAAGTCGACCTCTGCAGCACCCTTTTCGATGAGATCTACCCGCACAATATACGGGTGCTGGTCGGCCAGTAGTTGGCCCATCTCGAGTTGTTGTTCCGCGTTGTAGCTGCTCAGCGCGTTAACGACGGCCGGCGCGGTTGCCATGGCGCCAACGACATTGCGTAAGTCGATAATACGACTGTTGAAGTATTGTGAGTATTGATCCAGTAACTGGGTTTGTTCAGTATCTCGCCGGGCTTGTTGTGGTTGTACGATGACCTGCCACCAAACCAATGCAAAGGCGATCACCAATCCCAGAGTGCCGATTGCCGCAGCAATCCCGCCGTGCATCAGCAAACCGTCAGACGGCTGCTTTTGCTTGCTTAATTTCTTTGCCTTTTTTGCTGCCACGGTTAAAGCATCCTGCTAGACGGTTCAAAAAGAGCGCGTGCGCGCAAACGTTATTTTGTCACACTCTTGGGGTTTGTATCTGCTAACTGGGAAGCAAAAATATCCGGAATCTGACTAATAAGGGCATCTGCCAGTTGCCGTTTAGATTGACGAGGGAAAACCACTTCGCCTTGATCATAAATCAGGGTCGCAGCATTTTCTGCGCTGTTGAAGCCGATTGAGGGATCAGACACATCATTTAATACAATTGCGTCAAGCCCCTTGCGTATCCGTTTCTCTCGAGCGTGCTCTAAAGTGTTGTTTGTTTCTGCGGCAAAGCCGATCACCAGTGGACGCGGTTTATGGCGTGCAACGCCGGCGATAATGTCGGGATTCTCGACGAAAGAAATGCTCATACCAGCGCCTTCATTGCCTGCACGTTTGATTTTTTGCTGCTGTACAGTTGCGGGTCGGTAGTCGGCAACGGCTGCGACGCCGATGAAGATATCCACGCCCGCCAAATTTTCCTGCACAGCCTGTTGCATATCCAGGGCGCTGATAATGTCGATGCGCGTGATATTTGGATTCGTCGCGGCAACTTTTGGCCCGGCGACTAAGATCACTGCCGCACCGGCCGCGTAAGCAGCCTCAGCCAGGCTTAAACCCTGCAGGCCGGAACTGTGATTGCTGATGTAACGGACCGGGTCTATCGCCTCCACGGTTGGGCCGGCGGTGACCATGACCGTGAGGTTCCGCAGTGGCTGGCCGCCGGCCAATTGAGTTTGTAAATAGCGCACGATCGCTGCTGGTTCGCTCATACGGCCGGGGCCTTCTTCGCCACACGCCTGTTCACCGGAATCCGGGCCCACCTGCAGATAGCCAAGCTCGGTTAAGCGAGCCAGGTTTTTCTGCGTCGCCGGGTGTTGGTACATCTGTTGGTTCATCGCCGGCGCCACAATGACTGGCGCGGTGGTAGCCAGGCAAAGTGTGGTCAACAGGTCGTCGGCGTTGCCATGGGCGAGCTTGGCGATGGTATTCGCCGTGGCCGGTGCGATGATCACGACATCGGCCCAGCGCGCCAATTCGATGTGACCCATGGCAGCTTCGGCGTTCTCGTCCCATAAATCCTGGCGCACAGCGTTTCCGGAAACCGCTTGTAGTGCCGTCGGCGCAACAAAACGGTGGGCATTGGCACTTAACACGGTTTGCACCTGGGCGCCTAAGGCGCGCAAAGCTCTTACGAGAATTGGCGCTTTGTAGGCTGCAATTCCCGAGCATATTCCCAGCAAAATTCGTTTGTCTGTGAGATCTGACATCGACATTGGATTCTCGTGGGCCTCACACCGTAAATTTGATAAGGGTACCTGGAAATGCGCTCAACAACACCAACCACGCCAGGAGACAAATGGTGCGATGCTGAACGGCCGCGGGAAAGGCTGTTACAAGCAGGAGCGCAACATCTATCGGTGGCGGAACTGGTGGCGTTGTGTCTTGGTTCCGGGGTGCGCGGAGAAGATGCTCATGCGGTTGCACAGCGCCTGTTGAACCAGTTTGGCGGCATCGACGCGTTGCTGGCTGCGTCTCCGGAGCGCTTACTTGCCTGCTATGGACTAGGTCTGGCGAAGGTGGCGTTGCTCAAAGCCATACACGAGTTGACCGTGCGCCACAGCTTTGCGAGCCTTGAGTTACCTGGCGCGCTCACTGATGCGCATGCGGTCGGACGATATATCAGAAGGCGTATCGGACACCTGGAGCGAGAGGTTTTTGGCTGCCTGTTTTTAGACACCCGGCACCGCCCGTTGCGCTGGGAGGAGTTGTTTTTCGGTTCGGTGAATCGGGCCCATGTGCATAGCCGGGAGGTGTTGAAGCGAGGCATTGAACTGAACGCAGCAGCCTTGGTGCTGGGCCATAATCATCCTTCTGGAATTGCTGAACCCAGCGCCGCTGATCTCAACCTCACCCGGGAGCTTAAAGATCTGTTAGCCCGGGTCGATATCATCGTGCTCGATCACATTATAGTTTCTCCCCTTGGTTGGGTTTCACTGGCCAGTCGTGGCTTGCTTGGCGATTAATAATTGTGGATTTAAAGTTGCTGTAACCCGCGGCCTTTGGTATAAACGCGCCTCTTTTTCTTGGGTGCATAATAAGATGTCTCAGGTATGCCAGGTAACCGGCAAGCGACCCATGGCGGGAAACAATGTCAGCCATGCGATGAACAAGACCCGAAGGCGCTTTTTGCCCAATCTACACAAGCATAGATTCTGGGTTGAGTCAGAAAAGCGCTATATAAAGCTACGCGTATCTGCACAAGGTATGCGCATCATCGACAAGAAAGGCATAGATACTGTGCTGCAGGACATGCGTGCTGCAGGCCAGAAAATCTAAGTTAATAGAACGCAACAGGTAAGCAAGCATGCGTGAAAAAATTAAGCTCGTCTCCAGTGCCGGTACAGGCCACTACTACACCACCGACAAGAACAAGCGGACCACACCGGACAAGCTGGAAAAGAAAAAATTCGATCCAGTGATACGTAAACACGTCATCTATACGGAAGCTAAAATAAAGTAGCGCTGGCCCTCTCCATCTAGACCCATGCCTGAGCTCCCGGAAGTTGAAACGACTCGGCGGGGCATTGAGCCATGGGTTACCGGCCGGCAAGTCATTGGCTGGACGGTTCGTAACGCGGCCCTGCGTTGGCCGGTTCAAATTCCCGAATCCCTTCGCGGGCAGACCATCACCGCGATACAGCGTCGTGGTAAATATCTGCTGCTGCGTTGTGCCGACGGCACGCTCATCATCCATCTAGGCATGTCAGGAAACCTGCGCGTATTAGACGCCGGTACCGTGGTGCGCAAGCACGACCATGTGGATATTCACTTGGACAATGACAAGATTCTTCGTCTCAACGATCCGCGCCGCTTCGGCAGCGTGTTGTACCAACCGGGCGACGATCCTGAGCGTCATACTTTGTTGGTTGATCTTGGTTTAGAGCCCTTAGGCAATGAGTTTTGCGGTGATTATTTGCACAAGCTTTCGCGCAAGCGAAAGGTTGCAGTTAAAAACTTCATCATGGACGGCAAGGTTGTTGTGGGTGTCGGCAACATTTATGCGGCTGAAGCGTTGTTTAAAGCGGGTATAAGGCCGGGTATTGGCGCTGGGCGCATTCCAAAATATGCATACAACCAGCTGGCAGATGCGATTAGGGCTGTGCTGGCTCAGGCAGTGCGCGCAGGGGGTACGACGCTGCGGGATTTTGTCGGCGCGGACGGCAAGCCGGGTTATTTTCGTCAGCAATTAAATGTCTATGGTCGTCATGGTGAACCTTGCCGGTCTTGCAGTGGCCTGCTCAAATTGCAGATTCTTGGGCAACGCAGCACAGTTTATTGTCCAAAATGCCAAGCCCTACAAGGATTTAGTGCTGTCAGGTGATAAAGTGCAGACAAACACCAACGAGACTTCACGTGAAAATGCATAAAAGAGTACTTACATGGATGGTGGCCTGCGCTTTGATGGTTTCTGCGGCACCAGGATTTGCGGCTGCGGAAGATGAGCCCAAAATGGGCGAAATGGCCCTCGACCTCATAGTTGCCCGCCCTTTAGGCATTGTTGTCACTGCCCTGGGGGCCGTTGCATTTGTGGTCAGCCTGCCGTTCAGTGCGTTGGGTGGAAATGTCGGTCAAGCGGGCAAGGCCCTGGTGGTAGATCCCGGCCGTACAACCTTTGTTCGTTGCCTTGGCTGTAAATCTCCGGGTCGTTCACAGTACGTAGCCGACTGAAACCGACTGGGGAAACCTAAGGTTGTAGTGCGCTGGCTACGGCCGGGTGCACAAAGTCGGTGATGTTGCCGCCGAGAGAGGCGATTTCTCGAACCAGTGTTGAAGAAATAAATGAACATTCCTTCGACGGCAGCAGGAATACATACTCTATATTCGGGTCCAGAGATTGGTTCATTTCCGCCATCTGGAATTCGTAGTCGAAGTCCGTCACAGTGCGCAGTCCGCGTAAGATAAATTTCGCGCTCTTTGATTTTGCATAGTCGACCAGCAGGTTGTTAAACCCTTCCACGGAGACGCGATCGCCGAACTCAGCCAGCACCTCACTGCACAGGTCGATGCGATCAGCCAGATCTACTTTCGGATCTTTTTGTGCCGAGGTACCAATGGCGACCACCACGTGATCGAATAACGCCAGTGCACGCTTAACCAGGTCCGTATGACCATTTGTGATCGGATTGAATGATCCGGGATATACAACCACCTTCATCTGAAATTTTTCGCCTTGAAAAGTTGGGAGCAAATCTTAGCCTTGGCTCTAGCAGGCTGCAATGTCCGCATGCGGTGTGAGCAGCACTGCGGCGCTGTCGCCTGTCTGGGTTTGCTTGGTGATAGCAAAGCCGGCATTCGCGCTGACGGATTCGAGTAGTGTCAGGTGCTGCGCTTCGGCATAGACGAAATGACGCACGAGCTTTTTGCTGGCGAGTAAGCTCAACGCGTCATCGAGCAACCCGGATTGATCGAACGGCGGGTCGAGGAAGACGACGTCGAACACCGGTAAGCGCGCGCGTTTGAGATAGTTGATCGCACCACCGGCTGCGAAAGTGCAGGACGATTCGACGCCCAAGGCCTGGCTCGCAGCTTGCAGGGCGCGCAGGGTGCGAGGGTTATGTTCAACGAAATGAACACTTGCGGCACCCTGGGAGAGGGCTTCGAAACCGAGCGCGCCGGAACCGGCAAAGGCGTCAAGACAAACGCAGCGGTGGATATAACCGCGCAGCCAATTGAACAATGTTTCCCGGGTGCGACCTAAAGTTGGTCGTAAGCTGGCATCGCCGTCAAAGTGGAGCTTTCGCCCACGGAACTTACCACCGATAATGCGCACTTGCTGGGTGCCACGTTTTTGCCGGGCCATGAAAGAGCGTCAACGACCAAAACGCCACCCTAACATCAGACATAGTTCAGGACGATTAAGTGAGTAACGACCAAACACCAATCGATGCAAGCCAATCCAGGCAGGAATCAATTCAACCCGTGCAGGCCACCGGTCTGTTCGGCCGTCTGCGCGCCGGGCTGGCCAAAACCCGCGCTCAGTTGGCGGCCGGGGTCGGCAACCTGTTGCTCGGCGAACGGGAAATCGACGAGTCAGTACTAGAGGATCTGGAAACGGCATTGCTGCAGACCGATGTCGGTATCGATGCGACGCAAAGCATCATGGATGACCTGGCCCAGCGGGTTGCGCGCTCTGAACTTAATGACACACGGGCGTTGCACGCGACGCTGTCCGACTTGTTAGAAAGGCGTCTGCAACACCTGCAGGGGTCATTGCAATTAGGCGAGCATAAGCCCCACGTTATTTTCTTCGTCGGGGTCAACGGCGTCGGCAAGACCACCACCATCGGCAAGCTGGCAAAGCAACTGCAAAGCAGCGGGCACAGTGTCATGTTGGCTGCCGGCGACACCTTCCGCGCGGCGGCAGTGGAACAACTGCAGGTGTGGGGTGAGCGTAACAACGTGCCGGTGGTCGCTCAGCGACAAGGTTCGGATAGTGCTTCGGTGGTGTTCGACGCGATGCAATCGGCGCAGGCCAAAGAGGTTGACGTATTGCTGGTTGATACTGCCGGCCGTCTGCAAGATAAGGTGCAACTCATGGAGGAGTTGAAAAAAATACATCGCGTGGTCAAACGTCTGGACGACAGCGCGCCTCATGATGTAGTACTGGTGCTCGATGCAGCGGTAGGCCAAAATGCCCTCAGCCAGGTTAAGCTGTTCCATGAAGCCGTCGATTTGACCGGTCTGGTCATCACCAAGCTAGACGGTAGCGCCAAAGCCGGGGTGATATTTGCCGTCGAAGCGTTGCCGGATATCGACCTGCCTATTTACTTTATCGGGGTGGGAGAGCAGATCGACGATTTACGACCGTTTGCCGCCGCCGAATTTGTGCAGGCCTTGCTCGCACAGGAAATAACTTCAAGCTAAGCATAAGAGTCCGTCTAAAAATATGGGACATATAGAGCTGCAGCACATCACCAAACGCTTCGACAATGGGCACGAGGCTCTGGCAGATGTATCGGTGGAGTTTGCTGAGGGTTCCATGACGTTTCTCACCGGCCATTCAGGCGCCGGGAAAAGTACTTTCTTGAAGTTACTGTTGCGTGCGGATGTGCCGACACGTGGTCGGGTGTTGGTCAATGGCGTTGATATTGCGCAGATCCCGCTAAGTCGGCTACCGCGTTACCGGCAGAATTTTGGCGTGGTCTTCCAGGACCACCATTTACTAGCCCAGCGTACGGTATTTGACAATGTTGCGATCCCGTTGCGGGTGGTCGGTATGCGCGAACGTGAAATCGCTCGCCGGGTCAGGGCTGCGCTTACCCGGGTTGAACTACTCGGTAAAGAAAGTCTGTTTCCCGGACACCTTTCCACCGGCGAGCAACAGCGGGTAGGCATCGCTCGGGCGGTGGTGGCACGCCCCAAGATTCTACTGGCGGATGAGCCAACGGGGAACTTGGATCCAGAACTATCCATTCATGTCATGGATCTGTTTGCACGTTTTAACCAGGTCGGGACCACGGTGATTGTTGCGAGTCACGATGTGGCGCTCATCGAGAGTATGGGTTTGCGCATGCTTAACCTGCAGCAGGGTCGCGTGGTCGATGATGTCCTCGCCGGAGCTGACTCATAGCCAAAACGGCAAAAAAATCCAGCCATAGACGGGCGCAAGATCCTTGGCCAGGCTCTGCGTGGCAACCGCTCGCGTGGATGCGCGATCATCGTCGCGTTGGCTCGGAATCGATCCACTTTGTCAGTGCGCGCCTGGGTACCAGTTTCCTTGTCTGGCTGGTGGTCGGCATCGCTTTGGCGTTGCCTGCCGGGTTGTGGATTTTGCAGGTCAACATGGATGAGATGTCTGCTGGTTGGCAGGGACGGCCCGGTTTGAGCGTCTACTTTGATACCCAAGCCACTAATGTCGAGGTTGACGCGACAGCCAAATACTTAACGGAGCATGCGGCGTTCGATCAAATTGACCTGACCAGCGCGGAAGATGCTCTGGCTGAGTTTAAAGTCTATAGCGGTTTGGGCGATGCACTGAACCTGTTGGGTGAAAATCCGCTGCCTTGGTCGCTGACCGCGCGCTTCGTGCATAGTATTGAAAGTTCTATTTTGGACTCGCTGAAGCGCGAGGTGCAGAACTTGCCGGGCGTAGCTGAAGTGGTCGTGGAGAAAACCTGGCTGGAACGTTTAAACGATATTTCGAGCATCGTCAGCCGTCTCGGCATCGTGTTGGCGGTGCTTTTCGGAGTGGGGGCAATTCTAGTGACGGCGTCTTCGGTGCGCCTGGCCATCGAATCTCGCCTTGATGAGTTGCGGGTGCTGAAAATGGTGGGTGCCACACAGGGACAGGTGCGGCGTCCGTTCCTTTATTTCGGCGCTATTTATGGCTTTGGCGGGGGTGTAATTGCCGCAATGTTGATCGCGATCATGCTGATGGTGATCGAACCTCCGTTACAATCCCTGTTGGGGAGTTATCAGCAGGAACTGAATTTAGCCGGTTTCCACCCCCTATTTTTACTCACTATTCTAGCCGTTGGTAGCGCCCTGGGAGTTGTGGGCGCGTTGCTGGCGGTGCGCCAGCGGTTGCGGGATTTAGAACTTTTTTAACCAGGTATATTGCTCAAAGTAGAAACTTTTGCCATTAGCAGACTCTCATGGAGAGTGCTAGACTAAACGAATAAGTGTTACCGGAGGTATCATATGTCTACAGATTTGATGACCTTACCCAGCCTGGCGCCGGGGCGCGATATCGATGCGTATTTAAATACCATCAGTGCGTTTCCGATACTCAGTGCGGAAGATGAGAAAGTGCTTGCTGAGCGCTTCTACTACGAGCAAGACCTGGAAGCTGCCCGGGAGTTGGTACTGTGCCACTTGCGTTTTGTTGCACACCTGGCTCGTTCTTATAAGGGCTACGGACTTTCCCAGTCGGACCTGATCCAAGAAGGCAATGTCGGGTTGATGAAGGCGGTGAAGCGCTTTAACCCTGAAGTGGGTGTCCGTCTTGTATCTTTTGCCGTGCATTGGATCAAAGCTGAGATGCACGAGTTTATCTTGCGCAACTGGCGCATTGTTAAAGTCGCCACGACCAAAGCCCAGCGTAAGTTGTTCTTTAACCTGCGTAGTAACAAGAAGCGCCTTGGATGGTTAAGCAAGGATGAAACCGAGGCGATCGCAGAGGCATTAGGTGTTCCTGCCGCGGAAGTTACCCGCATGGAAGGTCGCTTGTCATCCAGCGATATGGCATTTGATGCGGATGACAACGACGATGACGCCCCCGGTGCGCCGGTACATTTTCTTGCTTCGGCGGTTGCGGATCCTGCGGACATTGTGGCAGAGCAAAACGACCAGGCCGAGAACTCGCAGCGGCTCGCCGCAGCAATCACCACACTGGATGATCGCAGTCGCGACATCGTGCAACGACGTTGGTTGGCGGACGAAAAGACCACCCTGCATACTCTGGCAGCCGAGTATGAAGTTTCTGCTGAACGTATTCGACAGCTGGAGAAAAATGCCATGAAGAAGCTGAAAAAAGCCATTGCGGCATGAGACACCGTCACCACTGAGTTGACTATCACACAGCAAAGTCTGATCGCCGGGGCGCTCCTTGGAGCCTCCGGCGTTGTTTTAGGTGCCTGGGGCGCCCACGGCTTAACCGCCTACCTGGGCCACAGCGATACCGGCGCATGGACTACCGCGGTGCTCTATCAATTAATCCACGCCCTAGCCTTACTGTGTATCGGCGCGTTGCTGCACCTCAACCCGTCTCGCGCATTGATGGTGGCAACCTGGTTGATCATTGCTGGCGTGCTTTTATTCAGCGGCAGCCTGTACGGATTGACCCTGGGCGCACCCACCTGGTTGGGTCCGGTGACGCCGCTGGGTGGAATTTGTCTGGTATCAGCGTGGTTGGCACTGACGGTTGCTGCCTGGCAGTGGCCCAGAGCGCTGGCTAAGCAGTCAAAATGAAGGCCTCGAGGCAGCTCATCAACAACCCAGGCAGCCAGGAATTTCTACAGCACAACTACATTCGACGCCACGGTCGCATGACGCGCGCTCAGTCACGCGCTTTGCAAGAGCTGGCCGGGCAATATCGGATCACTGCGCAGCAGATTCAAACTCTCGCCGGTACTCGCCCGATCGGCCTTCCGATTGGGATAGAAATTGGTTTTGGTATGGGCCAGGCGCTATTGGCGTGGGCCACCAACGAGCCAGGTTGGCAGCTATTCGGCGTAGAGCTCTATCAGCCCGGTATCGGTGCGCTGGCGGATGGATTGCACTGTGCGGAGCTCGAAAATGTGCGGATCGTTGAACAACCGGCACAGCAGGTGCTGGCCGCACTGGATGAAGGTGTAGTATCTGAGATACGCATTTTCTTCCCTGACCCCTGGCCAAAAAAACGTCATTTTAAACGCCGTCTGATTCAACCAGAGTTCGTCACAATGGTGGCCCGGACACTGGAAAATGGCGGCAGGTTGCGTCTCGCTACGGATTGGTTGGAGTATGCACAGTGGATGCGTGAGTGTCTGGCGCATCAACCTGAGCTCGAACTGCAACTGAATAATTGCAGATCTGCTGGTACCGATATACTGGCAGGTGCTGGGCGAGCGACCACCAAGTTCGAGCGCCGTGGCGAGCGTCTCGGACATGACATACATGATCTGGTTTATATCAAGCACGGTTAGTTTGAGGTGGTTAGAAATTCACCAAGTACGGTATCCAGATAGCGCATGCCCCGGGCTGTGGCGGCGCAGTGCGCTTCCTGCACCAGCCCCTGATCCGCTAGGCGGTTCCATACATCGGATATCGCCGCCTGCTGCAGACCCGTGTGGGCTGCAAAAGTATGCCAGCTGACCCCTTCCACCAGGCGTAGGGCGTTCATCATGAATTCAACCACCAGAGCATCAGCGGCGATAGGTTCGCTGATGGTTTGCTCAGGTTGTGCAAGATAGAGACGCGGCTGACTCGCTTTGCGCGTGCGCAGAATGTTCAGGGCACCTTCGTGACGGTGGGAAATCTTGCCATGGGCACCCGCGCCGATGCCTGCATAGTCGCCAAACCCCCAGTAGTTCAAGTTGTGCTGGCAACGACTGCCGGGCTTTGCAAAAGCAGAGACTTCATAGCGTTGGTAACCGGCTTCGGCCAACAATGCCAGGCCGTGTCGTTCTATATCGGCAATGGTCTGTTCCACCGGCAGTAACACAGGACGCTTGGCAAACTCGGTCTTGGCCTCAATGGTGAGCTGGTACCAGGAGATATGTTCAGGCGTGAGGTCAATGGCAGCACGCAGGTCTGCAAGCGCTTCTGCTAACGTCTGCTGTGGCAATCCCCACATGATATCGAGATTAATATTCTCGAACCCGGCCGCGCGAGCCTGGGCATATGCCTTCAGGGTTTCTGCGGCGATGTGAATGCGTCCAAGCTTTTTAAGTTGAGTGTCGTTAAAAGACTGCGCGCCGATGGACAGCCGGTTTATCCCGGCAGCTCGATAGTCGGCAAAGTCCATGTGTTCTGTCGTGCCTGGATTGGCCTCCATTGTGACTTCGGCATTTGCTTGCAGTGGCAGCGCACGCAATACGGTTTGCATCAGGGGCGCCGCAAACAGACTCGGCGTGCCGCCACCGAAAAAGACCGTTTGAAACAGGGGTTGATGCTCGGATTGTGTGAGTTGAGTGGCTTGCGCACGCCAATCACTGATGAGCGCGGTGGCATATTGGTCGAAGTCCGTATTGCTTTTCAGCGGGTGGGCATTGAAGTCACAGTACGGACATTTGCGCACGCACCAGGGGAAATGTACATACGCGCCCGCGTTGCTTAACACGTCGCTACAACAACTCTGAAAGGTCAGCCACCAGTTTCGCGATCGCCTGACCACGATGACTGAGCGCGTTCTTCTGCTCTCGAGGCAGCTGTGCTGATGTCTGCTGCAACTGAGGCAGGAAAAAGTGCGGATCGTAGCCGAAGCCGTGATCGCCCTGTGGCGTGTCGACAATCTGCCCATGCCAGCGGGCGGTTGCGATCACTGGCGTGGGATCCTCACTATATTGCAAAAACACGATCGCGCAGTAGAAGTAAGCGCCACGCTCGGACTCGGTTGCCAATGCGGCAATGAGCTTGTGATTGTTTGCCCGATCGTCTCCATGGATCCCGGCATAACGTGCAGAATGTATGCCCGGCGCCCCGCCCAAGGCCGGCACCACCAAGCCGCTGTCATCGGCCAAGGCTGCTAGACCTGTCGCCGATGCCACTGCGCGGGCCTTTATCAGAGCATTCTCGATGAACGTAATGCCGGTCTCCGGAGCGCTGGGCACATCATGTTGCTGTTGGCTTTCCAGCGTTAGCGCCAGCGGTTGCAGCATCGCCTGGAGTTCGCGCAGCTTGCCCGGGTTGCGGCTGGCAAGCACGACACGCATTAACGATCCCAATACATTTTCTGTTGAAAACGCAGCTCGCCCACTTGGCCATCCGGTAGTTTCACATCTAGCGATAGCTGATGAAATTCTTCGTCAGCGTGGCGCAGCAGCGCCAGGTAGTAAACTGCAGAACCTTCGGTAACTTCTGCGAAGGACAACTGTTGGCGCTGACCGAGCAGATTTTTAGTGCTGCCGGTAACCTGAGCTTTGACCGGTACACCATCCGCATCAAGCACCGAGATGTTCACCAGGGCGCGGTCTCTACCACGTGGCAGATCATATTTGTCGGCAATTTCTGCGTTTAAAAACGTAGTAGGCAGAACGATGTAATGCACCTCGTATTCGCCAAAGGTCATTTTCTGTTCTGCCCAGGCTGAGGTCATGGCGGCGCACAGGCAAACAGTGATCAGGATTGAGATGACATTTTTCATATAGCTCGTCCGATTCGATAGAATGCAACCCTGCCTAACAAGTTCGGCAACAGCGAACCCAGCGGTCTTTCAACACTGCGATGGTCGACCACCCGTCGCTCTATGATGCGCAGGCCCAGATTGGCACACAGATTTTCAAAATCTTTAAAAGTGCAAAGGTGGATATTCGGCGTGTCGTACCAGGCGTGCGGCAGATGCTTGGCCACTGGCATTTTGCCGAACAACGCTAACTGTAAGCGGCAGCGCCAATGGCCGAAATTGGGAAATGTAATAATGCACTCCTCGCCGATGCGCAGCATTTCACGCAGCAGTGGTTCCGGTGTGCGGACTGACTGCAGGGTTTCTGTCATCACCACCATATCAAAGCTGTCATCTTGGAAGTTACTTAAACCAGCGTCTAAATCTTGCTCAACGACATTGACACCTTTTTCAAGACAGGTTCGGATATTGTCAGCATCGACGTCCAAGCCATAGCCGTTGACCTGCTTATGCTCCTGCAAGTGTGCTAACAGGTCACCTTCGCCGCAACCCAGGTCGAGCACCCGTGCGCCGGTATTCACCAGGCCCACGATAACCTCGAGATCAGCTCGTAGTGCCATTGCTGATCTCCTGGTGGATGCGAGTCAGGTAGGTCTTCAGCACGTCGACGTAGCGGGGCAGAGGCAGTAAAAAAGAATCGTGACCGTGTTCAGACTGGATGATAGCGCTGGCGACGTTTTTGCGTGCAGCGATCAACGCATAGGTTATTTCTTCGGAACGCGCTACGGAAAAGCGCCAGTCACTGGTGAATGACAGAATCAGAAACTTTGCCGTAACCGGCGCGAACGTTGCTACCAGATCGTCGCCGTTGTCCCGGGCCGGGTCAAAGTAGTCCAGCGCCTTGGTCATCAACATATAGGTGTTGGCGTCGAAATGTTGCGAAAATGCCTGACCCTGATGGCGCAAATAGCTCTCGACCTGGAACTCAACATCAGCCCCGCGAGTGATGTCTCCGGACTTTATTTCCCGGCCAAATTTTTCTCGCATGCCGTTATCAGACAAGTAGGTGACATGACCGATCATGCGTGCCAGCCCCAGGCCTTTGTCTGGCACCAGCTGCTCGGCGGCATAGTGACCTTGATGAAAATTTGGGTCAGAAGCGATTGCTTGACGCGCGATTTCGTTGAAAGCGATGTTCTGAGCGGATAATTTTGCCGCCGCAGCGATCACCACCGCAGCGCCTAACCGCTGTGGATAATCGATGGCCCACTGCATAGCCTGCATACCGCCCAGACTACCGCCGATAATTGCGGCAAATCTTTTGATGCCGAGATGGTCCGCCAACAGCGTCTGGCTGTTGACCCAGTCTCTAACCACCACGGTCGGGAAGTCTGGTCCGTAGGGTTGGCCGGTTGCAGGATTGGTGTCTCGCGGTCCGCTACTACCGTGACAGCCTCCCAGATTATTCAGACTGACGACATAAAACAGATTGGTGTCGATCGGTTTGCCTGGTCCGATACACGCATCCCACCAGCCGGGTTTGCTGTCCTTGGGATCGTTGAAGCCGGCAGCGTGCTGGTGACCGGAGAGAGCGTGGCAGATCAGGATGGCATTCGAGTGCGCGTCGTTGAGAGCGCCGTAGGTTTCATAAACCAGCTTGAAGCCGGCTAAGGTGGCACCGCTTTGCAGGGCAAAAGGTTCACACCAATGGAATGTCTGGCTTTTTACGAGGCCAACGGAGTTCTCTGCCTGTTGTGCAGAGGCTACCTGTGTGGGTGTGAGTTCAACAGACATCTTCTGCAGCATGACCTAAAAGTAGGCACGCGCCAGAATATCTTCCACCACGATAATAACGAGCAGCACAACCATCGGTGACAGGTCCAGCAGCCCGAAGTTGGGCATGACTTTGCGCACTCGCCCCATGAGGGGCTCGAGCATTTCGTTGAGCAGCGCCAGCGCGGGGTGGTGTGTTCCCCGTGCGACAAAGCTGGCGATCACAATGATGATGATCGTCCATTTATAAAACTGGATCAGCACCAACAGTGTTTTGATAAAGCCCGCCCATAACGCAGACAAAACCGGTGGTGCCGACCCACTGAACATGAAGGTGAAGGCGAACACAGCAATAACGCTGATAACCCACGCCACAAACAAAGATGCGAAATCGAAGTTGCGATAGCTCTGCATCGCCCTGCGCATTGGCTTGCACACAGGGTCCGTCGCTTTAACGATCACCTGGCTGATCGGATTGTAGAAATTTGCACCACTTGCCTGCAGCAAAAAGCGCATCAGGAACAACAACGTTGCTAAGCGAAACACGAAGTCCAAGACAATATTCAAAGTACTACCCATTACTGGCTCCCGCCAAATTCCACAGCCATCTCGCTGGCTCTTGCGTCCGCAGCGACCAGCGCCGCCATTATTGTTGCAGGCAGGCCTTGATCGGTCATAACCTGTAAGGCCGCCGCCGTGGTGCCACCGACAGAGGTGACATTCTGGCGCAATACGCCGGGTGGATCATCGCTTTGTTTAGCCATGAGCGCAGCCCCGTAGGCGGTCTGTAAGGTCAATTGGGCGGCAGTTTGCTGATCTAAACCGAGTGCGATGCCGGCGTCAATCATTGCCTCCATGAGCAGGAAGAAGTACGCCGGCCCACTGCCCGATACTGCGGTGACAGCATCCATCGCAGTTTCCTCGGATACCCACAATGTCTCGCCGGCGGCGCTCAATATAGCTTGCGCGAGATCGCGTTGAACCTGGTCGCATCGCGCATTGGCGAATAGAGCGCTCATGCCGGCGCCCAGCAATGCGGGCGTGTTTGGCATGCAACGCACGATCGGTTGCGCCGGGTCGGTCCAGTCGCACAGGCTGGTGAGATTGATACCCGCGGCGATGGAGACCATCAGCTGATGGCGCTTGAGATCAGCCAACCCGGACAGAACCGGCTTTGCGATCTGCGGTTTGACCGCCAGCACGATGACGTCTGCGGTGGCTATGGCAGCGTTGTTATCGGCAAAGGTATTCACGCCAAGGGCATCGAACTGGGTCAGTTGTTCTGCCATCGGGTCGGCAACGCTAATGCGTTGTGCATCGACGCCATTACTCAGCAGGCCGTGGATTAGACCGCCGGCCATGTTACCGGCACCGATGAAGGCCAAATTAATATCGGTTGGAATATGCAAAATGCTCTCCGCAATTATGTTTGTTGTGCACCCATTGTCTGCCGGTCTCTCGCGCCAAACAGTGCGGTGCCAATACGGACGTGGGTCGCACCTGCGTCTATCGCTTGTTCTAGATCAGCCGTCATGCCCAACGACAGGGTGTCCCATGTCAGCTTCTGGTCACCTTCGAGGTTGGGCCGCAGTGCAGTGAACAATTGTGCCATGGATTGATAGCTGGCCCCAGGGTCGGAATTTTGCGCCAATATGGCCATCAAACCCCGCACTTGAAGATTGGGTAGCGCCGACATTTGCACCAACAATTCAAGTGCGAGCGAGGCCGCTATACCGCCTTTGGCCGGATCGTCGTCAATGTTGACCTGAATCAGCGTATTGAGCCGTTTGCCCGGTGGACATTGATCGTTCAAGCGCCGGGCAATCTTCAGCCGGTCCACGGTGTGTACCCAATCGAAATATTGGGCAATTAAGCGGCTCTTATTGCTTTGAATGCGGCCTATGAAATGCCAGGTCAAATCAAGGTCCCGGCTGCCGTCAATTTTCGCTAACGCCTCGTCCAGATAATTTTCTCCCATATGCCGAACCCCTGACGCTGCGGCTTCGCGTACTGCCGCCAGCGGTTTGGTTTTCGACACGCCGATCAGAGTGAGGGAGGCCGGATCACGATTGGCCAGCCGGCACGCTTCGGCGATTCGGGCGTTAAGTGCAACTAGGTTGCTTTCAATACTCTGCACAAATGTCCCACAACCCGTGTTAACGCTGTCTCATACTCAAGAAGTTCGCGGCTCTTATACTCTAGATGGCGGGATAAGCCGTGGTGCCCCCGCTATAGAGGGCATAGTATAACCCGCTGCGCTGCAAGTTCGCGGCCCGTTTGATTTGCGCTTAAGTGCTTGCTCGGCGAATTAGTCGGTAAGCCGGTTCGCCCGGCGTCATCAAGACAAGACAAGGATCGCCCATGGATATAACGGAACTCCTCGCTTTTAGCGCTAAACAAGGCGCCTCTGATTTACACTTGTCTGCGGGCTTGCCGCCTATGATCAGGGTAGATGGGGATGTCCGGCGCATCAACTTGCCGCCGTTAGAACATCAGGAAGTGCATAGTCTCATATACGAGATTATGAACGACAAACAACGCAAAGATTACGAAGAATTTCTGGAAACAGACTTCTCCTTCGAAGTACCCGGGGTAGCTCGTTTCCGGGTCAATGCATTCAATCAGAACCGTGGTGCCGGTGCGGTATTTCGAACCATTCCGTCAAAAGTTTTAACCATGGAAGATCTTGGCATGACCCAGGTTTTCAAAGATATCTCCATGGTACCTCGCGGCCTGGTGCTGGTGACCGGACCGACCGGTTCGGGTAAGTCGACAACTCTGGCCGCGATGATCGATTACATCAACGACAACCGCTACGACCATATCCTCACCATTGAGGACCCGATCGAATTTGTCCACGAATCGAAAAAGTGTTTGATCAACCAACGCGAAGTGCATCGCGATACACACGGATTTAACGAAGCCTTGCGCTCGGCCTTGCGCGAAGATCCGGACATTATCCTGGTGGGTGAGTTAAGAGACTTGGAAACTATCCGCCTGGCCTTGACCGCGGCTGAAACCGGTCACTTGGTGTTCGGTACGTTGCATACCACCTCTGCGGCAAAAACAATCGACCGGATCATCGATGTTTTCCCGGGTACAGAAAAAGACATGGTGCGGTCAATGTTGTCCGAATCATTAAATGCGGTTGTTTCGCAAACCTTGTTGAAGAAGGTCAATGGCGGACGTATCGCAGCCCACGAAATAATGATTGGCACCCCGGCCATTCGTAACCTGGTGCGTGAAGGTAAAGTGGCACAAATGTACTCGTCGATACAAACGGGCGCCGCTGTTGGCATGCAGACCCTTGATCAGTGTTTGCTTGAATTAGTGCAGAAGCGACAAATCAGCCGTGATACTGCAAGAGAGCAAGCCAAGATCCCGGAAAACTTCTAACGGGTAAAACATTACCGGTGTAATCGAGGAAAAAAACAAGATGGAATTCGACAAGCTGCTGAAACTCATGGTGGAAAAGGGCGCCTCAGACCTTTTCATCACTGCGGGTAAACCACCTATGGTGAAGGTCAACGGTAAACTGTTTGCCGCTGGCAAAACCTCTCTCTCGCCAGAGCAGTCAAAAGAACTTGTCTACGGTGTGATGAACCCTGAGCAGCAAACCGCATTCGATGCAGAGCACGAGTCCAACTTTGCAATCAATACGCAGGGTCTGGGTCGTTTTCGTGTCAGTGCCTTTTTTCAGCGTAATCTGGTTGGCATGGTGCTGCGCCGCATCGAAGTCAACATTCCGCGTGTGGCAGATCTGGGCCTGCCGCCAATCATCGAAGAACTTGCAATGACCCGGCGTGGCTTGATCATTTTTGTCGGCGCAACCGGCACCGGCAAATCGACATCGCTGGCTTCCATGATCGGCCACCGCAACGAACATTCCAGCGGTCATATCATCAGCATCGAAGATCCGATCGAATTCGTGCACCAGCACAAAGGCTGCATCGTGACGCAACGCGAAGTCGGTGTGGATACGGACTCTTTTGAAATTGCTCTGAAGAACACGCTGCGCCAAGCGCCGGACGTGATCATGATCGGTGAGGTGCGCACTCGTGAAACCATGGAATACGCGATTACCTTCGCGGAAACCGGACATCTGTGTTTGTGTACACTACACGCCAACAACGCTAACCAGGCGCTCGATCGCATCATCCACTTTTTCCCCAGCGATCGGCATAGTCAGATTTGGATGGACTTGTCCCTTAACTTGAGGGCGTTGGTGGCACAACAACTTATCCCCACCGTTGACGGTCAAGGCCGCCGCGCCGCAATAGAAATTTTAATAAACACGCCGCTGATGTCAGACCACATACGCAAGGGCGAAGTACACCTGTTGAAAGAGCTCATGAGCAATTCGACTGAACAAGGCATGCAAACCTTCGACCAGTCGCTGTATAAACTCTATGCGGACGGTGAAGTGACTTACGACGCCGCCATTGCGTGCGCGGACTCGGCCAATGATTTGCGCCTGATGATCAAGCTCGGTTCAGATGCCAAAACAAATCCGTTAGAAGATGTTGGCCATTTAGCGATTGAAAATGAAGAAGATCCAGCTGCGATTAGTTTTAAAAACGGCTAGTTAGCGGCACACCTGAAAGTATTCGTTCAGCCAACTTTCCAAGATCAGACATGCCGCCAGCTCATGTTCGGTTGAAGCTTTGCCGACGGCTTTGGCATCTTCGAAATCTGCCTTAGCCGTTGCCGATGTCAGCCGCTCATCATGCAGCACAATCTCCGCTTCAGTACGACGAGCAAGTTGTTCCGAAAACACTCGAGCGCGAGCTGCCATCTGTGAAACACTGCCATCCATATTCAGTGGCAAACCGACCACCACGACAAACGGCTGGTATTCATCGATCAGTTTAGTCGCGGCGGACCAATTGGGTTTACCCTGGCGTGCCGCTAAAGTATTCACACCGCGAGCCGTGCGCGTAAGGGTTTGACCCACCGCTACCCCGATATGCTTCAGTCCGAAGTCGAAGGCGATGATGCAGCCCTCTTCGGTTGGGGGGGCCATCACGCATGCCCCGGGCGTGCTGCCATGAGGCGCAGATCGATACCTATAAGCTGCGCAGCCTTGTCCAGTTTTTCTTGCCACACGCGGTGGAACAATACCGCCTGGTCAGCAGCAATGTTCAACCAGATGTTGTTTGCCATTTCCTGGTCCAGTTGTCCCGCACCCCAACCGGCGTAGCCCAAGGCTACCAGAAACTGCTCCGGGCCCTGGTCTTGCGCGATCGCTTCCAGTGTCTCCAAGGTCGAGGAAAGATACAGGCCATTGCCCAGGTTGGTGGAATCAGTGTCGCTGCCGGTGTGCAGCACCAGGCCCTGTCGGGTGGCGACAGGGCCGCCTTCGAACACCTTGGTTTCCACCCATTTTTTGTTCATCGGCAGACCGAGTTGTGACAGCATTTCTACCAACGACATATCATTGGGGCGGTTAATTATGATACCCATGGCGCCTTCGTCGTTGTGTTCGCAGATATACGTGAGGCTGCCGGCAAAATAGTCACCGGCTAGACCCGGCATGGCCAGGAGAAAATGGTGTTTAAGGTTCATCTGGCCCAGTTAACGGGTGAGTGCCGAGCCGGTTTTGGTAAATTGCCAGGTTCTGGTGAATTCCAGGCGATCATAGGCTTTGCGCATTTCCGTATTAAAAGGCTGGTAAGGGGATGCCTGTCGCACGGTTGCCAGTGCAGCCCGGTCTAGCTGTCTATGGCCAGAAGATTTGAGAATGCGCACCTCCTCTAAGGAGCCATCGGCGATAATGGAGACCAGCATTAACACCTCGCCTTGCAACCCTCCTGGGGGATAGTTAGAACGCCCGAGGCGCTCACACTTCTGTCGCCACATGTTCAGGTAAGCAGCCTCACTGGCGGAGCGCGTAGTGACGCTGTTGATGCGTTTGGTGCGCGGCATCTTCGCCAGAGCCTGCTGATCCTGGGCGATGCGTGCTTCCAGGCTGGCAATCTCCTGCACCAGCCTTTCGCGGTCGAGGGTGGTGGTACGTGGTACGTCCAACAGGTCAGCAAGATCCCGTAACTCGTTGTTGGTGCGTTCCTGGGCTCGCGCTGAACTGCTCAGGATGGCTTGCGAGGCCTGTGTAACTTCAGGTACGGGTGCAGCTTGAGAGACGACGGTTTGAAATTCGTTGCTGTAAAAATCAGCTTGTTCAGTAGTGGTCATCTCGGTCGCATCCACCTCGCTACCACTGCCAAGCTGGTTGGTCGCGGCAATGAAGTCTGCTTTATCTGGCGCTACGAGGTCGTTGGCGATGGACAGAGTGACATCGATGCTCACAGCGTCGGCGGTATTGAGGTCGGATGAAAAGCCAACGCCCAGAATCAGCGCCGCATGTAGCGTGAGCGCCAAAAACAAGCAGAAGCCGAAACGGTCTTTTGAGGTGACGGTCGTTGTGGCCATTGTCTAGTTTAGCTCAGTTTAGCCAGTACAGTTTCGATCAGCTTACCTGCGATATCTGTAGAAAACTGTGCGTCCAGTTCGCGTATGCAGGTCGGGCAAGTCACGTTGATCTCGGTGAGGTAATCACCAATGATGTCGATGCCGACAAAGATCAATCCGCGCCGCTTTAATTCAGGACCAACCTGTTCGGCGATCCAGCGGTCTCGTGGGGTGAGTTCACGGCCTTCTCCACGCCCGCCAGCGGCGAGGTTACCACGAGTCTCTCCAGCTGATGGTATACGCGCCAATGCATAGGGCTCAGGTACCCCATCGATAAGCAGGATGCGTTTATCGCCATCGACGATTTCCGGCAGGTAGATCTGCCCCATGATTTGCTGGGTACCCAGTTCGGTCAGCGTTTCGAGCACTACAGACAGGTTGGGATCGTCTTCCATGACTCTGAAAATGGACGCGCCGCCCATACCGTCAAGTTTTTTGAAGATCACGTTTTTATGCTCGGCATGAAACTCTTTGAGGACATCATATCGACGGCTCACCACCAGCGCGGGACCGCATTGGGGAAATGCGGTGGCAAAAAATTTCTCGTTGCAGTCGCGCAAACTCTGCGGTTTATTCACCACCAGCACGCCCTGTTCTTCTGCTCGTTCGAGCAAATAGGTGGAGTAGATGTATTCCATATCGAAAGGTGGGTCTTTGCGCATCATGATCGCATCCATTTCGGACAGCGGTATGCGCTTTTCGTCACCTAACTGATACCAGTCGTTACCGGCGATATCGGCATCGAGGCTGGTGCAGAAATCCTCTCGCAAGCGCAAAGTGCGAACCAGTCCACAGACTTCGTTTTGCCAAAAATGTATATCTTCTTGACATAAGTAGTAGACCTCTACTTCGCGCATCTGACAGGCGCGAATAATTGCGAGGGTCGAGTCTTTTTCTAGTGCCAGGGACGTTAAAGGGTCCATAACCACGGCTATTTTAGTCATAACTATTTTTGTCCAAGCAGGGAACCAAGCATTGCGGAGGCGTAAATTACCCGTAGGTAGACAGTTTAGGCAACTAAAATGAGAACAAAATCCCTTTCTGGAAAGCTGCTTGTAGCGGAGTTTGAAATGCCGTGATACAACATACTGCTCCACAGCAGTGGCGCTTGAGCGAATTGACTGCGCGGTAATCTGCGCAGCCTATGCGATTAGCAAGCAGGCATACGCGACTGCCTTTTACGATTAAAGGATTAGATTGATGGAAGAGGAACTTCGGGGCGTGAAAGTCTTGGTCATAGATGACTCAAAGACGATCAGGCGTAGCGCAGAAAATCTGTTGACCAAAGAAGGCTACGAGGTCATTACCGCGACAGACGGTTTTGATGCGTTGGCCAAAATCGCGGACGCACGTCCGGAAATTATATTTGTCGATATCATGATGCCGCGATTAGACGGTTATCAAACGTGTGCATTGATAAAAAACAACAGTGAGTTTAAAGCCACCCCGGTTGTCATGTTGTCCTCCAAGGACGGTCTATTCGATAAGGCCAAAGGACGCATCGTCGGGTCCGATCAATACATCACTAAGCCTTTCAGTAAAGACGAATTGCTGGTCACGATAAAGACGTTGGTCCACTAGGTTCCCAAGGGGTCTGTACGAACATGGCAAGAATATTAGTAGTAGACGATTCACCTACGGAAACGCATCAGATGGTGAATTTACTGGCGCGCCAGGGACACCAGGTGTTGACGGCGGCGACAGGGTCGGATGGTGTTTCGCTGGCCACCGAAGAACAACCGGATATCATTTTGATGGATGTGGTCATGCCGGGCATCAACGGTTTCCAGGCAACCCGTCAAATCACGCGTAACGATGTTACCAGCCACATTCCGGTGATTATCGTTTCCAGTAAAAGCCAGGATGCCGATAAGGTCTGGGGCAAGCGCCAGGGTGCTTGTGGGTATCTTACAAAGCCAGTCGACGACCGTACGCTGATCAGTGCGGTGAACGATCTGCTGGCAGGCTAGGTGATGGCATGTCTTTTAGTGAAGCGCTGAACATATTACAGGACATCAAGGCGACTACGTTCAAAAACGCAGCTCCTTTGCCGCACAAAGAGCAGGTACAGGCCCAGTGGCAGGGTTTAGGCTTTCTGATTGGGGGTACGCGCTTAGTCTCAAAGTTGGGTCATGTCAGCGAATTGATGCCGCTTCCCAAGTTGACGCCTTTGCCTGCGGTAAAGCCCTGGTTGATGGGCATCGCCAACGTCCGTGGGCGGCTTATCCCGATCGTCGACTTACACGAATATTTACAGGTGCCGACTACCCTGCCGGTCAAGCAGTGGCGGGTTTTAGTGGTCGATGATGGTGACATAGCCGCCGGTTTGGTGGTGGAACAGTCGCTGGGCATACAACATTTTTTAGAAGAAAGTTATGAAGAAATCAATGGTGCGGAGCTAGGGGCTTTTGCCCCCTATATCACCGGCGCATTTCGACATGGTGGACGCGTGTTTCACGAGTTCCAATTAAAGGCGATTTTAAGGGACAAGATGTTCTTTGATGTTGCGCAAGGCAAACAAGACAAGCTGTAGTAGGTAAGGATATGAATTCAGGGAAGTTGTCTCCGTTATTGATTTTTTTAATGATCGCGATGGTAGGAATATTGGTAGGTATGGCCTACTTCCTGGTCGAAGGCCAGATTTCGGTCTTGGATAGCCCGCCGCTGATACTAGCCGTTGCCGGTGTGGTCCTGATGGCCATCATCGGTGTGGTCATGGTAGGCAGCACTCGGCAGCAACTGCATGAGCAAGCGACCCAGAACGAGCGCAATCAAGCTGCGATACTGCAGTTGCTCGATGAACTCGCCGATCTGGCGGAAGGGGATCTCACCGTACACGCTTCTGTGACAGAGAATTTCACTGGCGCCATTGCAGACTCCATCAACTTTGCCATCGATCAGATGCGCGGTTTGGTATCAAATATCAACTCGCTGTCTGTGCGGGTCGCTAAAGCTGCCGAAGACACTCAAGGTTCAGCCAGTAACCTTGCGTCTGCGGCAGAAATTCAAGCTAGGGAAATCAGTGCTGCCTCAATCGCCATCAACGAAATGGCAGTGTCGATTGACCAGGTATCTTCGAACGCCGCCGAATCTGCGTCTGTTGCGGAGCGTGCGGTAGAAATTGCCAACAACGGCGCGCACGTGGTGCAGGACACCATAGGTGGCATGGACAACATTCGTATCCAGATTCAAGAAACCTCAAAGCGCATTAAACGCCTCGGGGAATCGAGCCAGGAAATTGGTGACATCGTGTCATTGATTAACGACATTGCTGACCAGACCAACATTTTGTCATTGAACGCGGCCATTCAAGCGTCTATGGCCGGTGATGCTGGACGAGGCTTTGCTGTGGTGGCGGACGAAGTGCAGCGCTTGGCTGAACGTTCATCGGCTGCCACCAAGCAGATTGCGGCCTTGGTCAAAACCATCCAGACTGATACCAACGAAGCGGTTATATCGATGGAACAGACCACCGTTGAAGTTGTTGACGGCGCACGACGCGCGCAAGATGCCGGCGTAGCATTAGAAGAGATCGAAGGCGTATCTACTTCGTTGGCTGCGCTTATACAGAACATTTCAAATGCCGCACGACAACAAGCAGCGACAGCAGGCCATATCAGTAACACCATGAACGTGATACAGGAGATTACCTCGCAAACCGCAGAATCAACTGAGTTGACGGCCAATTCGATAGGCGACCTTGCAGGCATGGCGAATCAGATGCGGTCCTCAGTAGAAGGCTTCAAACTGCCCGCTGAATCAGTTTAGAAGCGTTCACCAAGGACTAGTTTATGGCAACGGCGCGAGAACATTTCGCCCTGGATTGGATCAAAGCTGATCTGCTCGAGACATTGAACGAGGCGCGTGTAGCGCTGGATGACTATGCCGAGCAATCCGCCGATGAAACGCGCATGCGTGCGTGTTTAACCAGTTTGCATCAGGTGCACGGCACCCTGGTGATGCTCGAACTGAAAGGCGTCACGCAACTAGCCGATCACCTGGAACAGCTTGCCCAGGCCATGCTGGCGAGTAGCGTAAGCGACGAATCCGCAGCAGGTCAGACCCTGATGCAAGGGATGCTGGAGCTACCTGGATATCTGGACGAGCTACAGCGCGGCGGAAAGGACAGCATCAGCACTTCGATGGCGCTGGTCAATGAGATACGAGCTTTCTTGAATCTCGAAGCACTTGTCGACCCGGCGGGTGGCAGCCTGCGGGAAGGTGCCAGTGATGCGGTCATTGCGCGCTTCAACGCCATTGGTGGACCAGAGAAAGTCGCGCGCATTCGTTCTGCTTATCAGAATGTACTGCTCTCAATTCTCAAAGGTGAAGATCGTGCCGCCGCGATTCGAACGCTGGGAAAAATTGCCATTGGCTTGGAGAAAGTTACGGAGGGCGCTCCACTGGCGCGTCAATGGCAGGCATTTGCAGAGTTTGTCACCAGTCTGGGCACACAAAGCGGCGCGTTGGAAAGTGAAGCCGTCAAATTACTGCGTCGGGTAGATCTGGAGATAAAGAATCTCGCGAAGAATGGTGAGTCAGTCTTGCGACGCCCGGTCAACATGGATCTGGTCGCACAACTTCTCGACGGCGCGATTGCTCGAGACAACAACAGCGCTACGGTTTCTGGTCTGCAGGAAGCGGTAGAGAGAGATGTTTTCAACAACACGCTGGCCATTTCCGGCCGTCAAGCGTTGCGCAGTGCAGCGGCCGCGTTGCAGGAAGATCTGTCGGTTATCAAAGACAAACTCGACCTGTTGGTTAGAGCCAATAGTATTGACCTCGAACAGTTGCGGCACCTCATCATGCCGCTGAAACAAATTGGCAGTATCCTTTCCTTGCTCGGTTTTGAAAGCTCGCGGGAAATCGTTGCCGATCAGATCGATACCATAGAGAACCTGGTTGTGCTTGGCGACAACGATCCACTTGGTATACATAGCATTGCTGGTGCGTTGGTGCAGATCGATGAAAATCTTGCCAGCGTCATATTGGGTTCCGGCCAGAGCGAAGTTGAGCAAATTACCAGTCAAGCTCAGCTGCAGGTCTTGCGCGAAGCGCGTAAAGATCTGGAGCTCATTAAGCAGTGTGTCGTAGACTTTGTTACCGCACACTGGAGTGTCGGCCATCTGCAACCCGTGACGCAGAAGTTAGATGATATCTGCGGCGCCCTGGAAATCATTCCGCTCAAGCGAGCCATTGGCATGTTGACCCGGGTCAACAGTTACGTTAGCAGCAGGTTGCTCCAAGGTCATCAGCCGCAATGGCAGGAACTGGATCAGTTTGCAGATGTCGTGAGTGCGCTGGACTACTATCTCGAGCGTCTGGCAGCCGAAACCAGTGCCGGCGCCGAAGATATTTTGCAGGTTGCCGAGCGCAGTCTGGTCGAACTTGAAGCGCGTTCTGCGGAAGCCGCCGTCAGCCCTCAGGCTGAACCTCAGGCTGAAGTAGGGGCGATCGAACAAGAACAACCAGCAGCGCCAGTCGAACAATCCTCCGACGAACAAGCCATCGACGAACAACCCATCGATACCGAAAATCTACCCGGCCTTGATGAAGCGAAGCTTGTGCTGGAGCAGGATGTTGGTTTTGATCTGTCCAGCGATGTTTTCGCAGAACTCGATGAATCGGTAGTGGACGAGGCCGATGAGCCGGCTGAGACAGTGACTGCCGATCTTGAGGTAGCTGCAGTGCCGGTGGAGAGCCCCGCGGATGCACCCGCTACGGTGGAACTGCCAGATCCTGAGATTGTTGAAATTTTCGTTGAAGAAATAGATGAAGTACTTGAAAACATCGCTTTGCATCTGCCGTTGTGGGCGCAGAAATTTGATAATGCAGATGCTCTGGCTGAAGTTCGCCGCGGCTTCCACACCTTAAAAGGCAGCGGCCGGATAGTGCAAGCCGTGGCTATTGGTGAGTTAGCATGGGGCATCGAGAATATGCTCAACCGGGTCATTGAAGGTACGGTTAGCGCAGACGCTCACTTTGTGGCCGTGATCGGCGCAGCCACGGCGCTCGTGCCGAGTTTACGCGATGCTTTTGCGCAAGGTCGCGAAGGTGACCTTAACGCCATCGGGGCAATTATTGAGCAGGCGGATGTGTTGTCTTCCGGTGGTGAGATAGAGGCTGCCGACATAGCGGCATCAGAGCCTTCCGCAACCAACGTTGAAGCCACGACGACACTGGATTTGTTTGTCGCCGAAGCGCGGCAACAGTTGCGTGTGATCGAGCAGGAAAATGCGCGCGTGCCATGGACGCTAAGCGAACCGATCAGCCGTGCCTATCATACTTTGACGGGCAGTGCGGCGTTAGCCCGGGTGCAGGAAGTACAGCTGCTAGTCGAGCCGACGTATCAGGTGATTGAAGCATTCAGCAATGTCGAGCCGAGCCCTGCGCTACAACAGTTTTTTGTTGCAGCCGCGGGTCATTTGAGTGACTGCTTGAACGCCTATGCCAAACAGCAGACTTGGGAAGAACCACTTGAATTTGTTGCTCAGGCAGATGATTTGCTGGCGACACGAAGCACCGCACCTCGGCTCATAACGCAATTAACCGATGCACCGGCTACCGTCGCCCTGTTCGCTGCGGAAGAAGCTTTGACCGCCTATCTGGCAGCCGGTGTGGGTGGTAGCGACAGTGCCAATGCAAACCTGCAAGCGATATTGCATGAACTCGCCGGTGTTGCTGGCGAAATGAAGGCTGCGCCTTTGGCAGACCTGTCCGAGGCACTCGCTCACACATTGGTGACCGCAGCGGCGAGTGAATGCTTGCCGCTAGAATGTGCTGAACTCATCCGCCACGCCTACGACAATCTTATCGATCAACTCAGCGAAATTGCGGCCGGCAGCGATGTCGGAGGGCGTGAAGAACTGATCACTGCTTTGGCAGCACTGGATTTCAGCAACACTGAAGTCAGCGATGACCTTGCATTGGTAAGTGCTGAACCACTTGCTGAGACGGTCGAGACTTCTGAAATCGCGGAGCTGGCAGAAATTGATCCTGACCTGGTCCAGGTGTTTTTCGAAGAAGCCGATGAAATCAATGAAGAGCTTGAGGCCAACATTCTTAATTGGTCCCGGGAGTCGGACAACCGCATATTCATGGAGAACATGCTGCGCGGTTTACATACCTTGAAGGGCGGCGCGCGGCTTTGCGGGTTATCCCAGTTGGGCGACATGGCGCATAACTTCGAATCCATTGTGATCGAGGTGCAGACAGACGAGCGCAAGGTCGATGATGCACTGTTTACCGAGCTGAACCGTCGTTATGACGAGATCACGAAGCATCTTGCCCAGCTAAATGAAGAGGCGGACAGCATTATTGCTGGCGTCATCGCACGGGCATCCAGCGAATCGGCACATGACACAACAGATGGAACGACCAGCGAACCAGTGCCTGTATCCAGCGGCGAGGGCACTTTGGTCGCCGATGCTGTCAAGCCTGTGCCGGCCACCGAAGAGGCATCGGATAAGGTTGCAGAACTAGCGGCAGGGTCCGCTGCACCTGTTGCGCCGAAACTGGTGCCGCAACAATCGGCGCTTGGAGCACAGGTAACGCCAGAGCGCAGCGGTCAGGAGATGGTACGCGTCAGCTCCGGTCTGCTTGAAGATCTGGTCAACCTGGCGGGTGAAAGTTCTATCTTACGAGCACGCATCGAACAAGGCATGATGGATTTTACCGGTGCGTTGGATGAGATGGAGACCACCATCGAGCGTCTGCGTGAGCAGTTGCGTCGCTTGGAGATAGAAACCGAGACACAAATACTGCACCGTCACGACCGCACGGATGGTCCCCAATACGACAATTTCGATCCACTCGAGATGGATCGATACAATCAGATGCAACAACTGTCGCGCAGTCTGTCAGAAAGTGCGTCGGATATGACGGATTTGAAAGAAACGTTACTGCACAAGGCGCGCGAGTCCGAAACGCTGCTATTGCAACAGGCCCGTATCAACACGGAACTGCAAGAAGGGCTGATGCGTACGCGCATGGTACCGTTGAGCCGAATGATGCCGCGACTGCGACGTATTGTGCGTCAGGTATCGAGTGAACTGGGTAAGGAAGTTGAATTTCATGTGCAGAATGCGGATGGCGAATTAGACCGTAATCTGCTCGAGCGCATGGTGCCACCACTGGAACACATGCTGCGTAACGCAGTAGACCACGGCATTGAGACTGTTGAAATGCGGCGGAGTTTTGGTAAACCCGCGGCTGGTCGCGTCGATTTGCGCCTGACCCGAGAGGGTGGCGACGTGGTCATTGAGATCAGTGACGACGGCGCCGGCATCGACGTCGAGGCTGTTCGTGCAAAAGCCATAGAGCGTGGGTTGATGGCTAAGGATGCAGACCTCAGTGATGAAGAGACTCTGCAATTTGTGCTGGCGCCAGGCTTCACTACGGCGAAATTAGTCACGCAAATCTCAGGCCGCGGCGTTGGCCTGGATGTGGTGCGCAGCGAAGTGAAACAACTCGGTGGCAGCATCAACATCATTTCACTACCTGGCCGGGGCACGCGCTTTATTTTGCGCGTACCGTTTACCGTTTCGGTCAACCGCGCACTCATGGTTTCAATTGCAGATGATCAATACGCGATTCCTCTCAACACCATCGAAGGTATCGTGCTGTTGAACCCGGATCAATTGCAGGCGCTGTATAGCAGCGAAGGCAAGACCTTCGAATACGCCGGTATTCCTTATCGGGTGCGATATCTGGGTCAGTACCTTGGTCGCGGTTATCGTGGCTCGGTTGGTGGTCAAAGTAGTGTACCCATGGTACTGGTGCGATCAGGTGATCAGGCGATAGCGATTCACGTGGACCAGGTACACGGCAGTCGAGAGATTGTTGTGAAAAGCTTAGGTCCTCAATTTGCAGGGGTGGGCGGTATCTCTGGTGCGACCATTCTTGGTGATGGTAGCGTCGTTGTCATTCTCGACCTGCTCGCTCTGATTCGAGCACAACACATCGATGGTACGCGTCGCAATGTGCAAACCGATACGTCATCTCCCGGTCCCTGTTGTGTGATGGTAGTGGACGATAGCGTCACCGTGCGCAAAGTCACATCAAGATTGCTGGAGCGCCAGGGCATGGAAGTGTTGGTCGCGAAAGACGGTGTTGAGGCGGTGGCATTGCTGCAGGAACGGCGCCCGGACGTCATTTTGCTCGATATTGAAATGCCGCGTATGGACGGCTTCGAAGTGGCCCGTCAAGTCCGCCACGACGAGCGGTTGAAAGACTTGCCGATTGTCATGATCAGTTCGCGAACCGGCGATAAACACAAAGAGCATGCGAACCAACTGGGGGTAAATAAATTCTTAGGCAAGCCATTCCAGGAAAATGAACTGCTCGCCGCGATTGATGAGTTGGTTACGCGCAACTAAGCGGCGGAGGAAAATGGCTTGAAAACGGCGGTAGCAATAGCAAACGAATCGAAGGAACTATCTTGTGTGTTGATTCCGACACCCGGCACGCACCTGCTGTTACCGAACGTTTGTATAGCCGAAATAATACCTTGGCGCAGAATCAAAATGCTGCCCGGTGGCCCGAGCTGGTGCATGGGTCATATTGACTGGCGCGGTCGGATTGTGCCGGTGGTGCACTACGCCAGCTTTGCCGATGAAAATGCGCCGATACCGACCTCGGCACGTTGTCTGGTGGTCATGAATCGCGCGCGCAACCCTCGCGGCCTGGCCTTTTATGCCTTTGTAGCCGTTGGCTTGCCGCGCATGATGCAATTGCTCGAGGATGACCTGCAGAACAATAACGCAGACCTTGGCGTTGCTGATGTCATGCAGGTGCGTGTTGGCACCGAAGACGCCGTTATTCCCAGCCTTGAATTTATTGAAGGCCGCTTGATGAGTTTGCCCGCCGTCGAAAGCTAGCTTTTCTGCAGATGTCTGATCAGCGTAAGCGCTACAGCCGGTGCGGTCTCAGCGCGTAGTGTGTGGTCGCCGAGGCGATAGCAGAATAGCTTGTGCTGCTTAAACAAACCCCGTTCAACTTCATCCCATCCGCCTTCGGGTCCAATCAGTAACAGATAATCCTGGCTCGCGATTGTCTCGGGTAACGGTTCGCCGTGCACATCGAACGCCAGCGGTGCCTCTGTTGCGCAGGCCAATAATTCATTCAAGTCGCAAGGTTCATTGAGCACCGGCACGAACAGGTGACCGGATTGTTCACAAGCCGCTGCAAGGACACGGCGCCAGTGAAGGATTTTCTTCGACATTCGCTGGGCGTCGAGATGCACATTACTGCGTCTGGCTGCGAGCAGGGTTATTTCGCTGGCACCGAGCTCGGTAGCCTGGTGTAACGCCCGGTCCATGGCCTGGCCTTTAAGCAGACTCAAACCCAGATGCATCCGCGGGCTGCCGCGCGTTGATAGGTTGTCAACATGGCTCACCGCCAGCGTGCATTTTTCCGCCTTGACCTGCAGCAACCGGGCGGTGAATGAAGTGCCGTTACCGTCGAAACAGGCTAGCTCGTCTCCGCTTTTTACACGCATGACCTTGCATAGGTAATGCGAGCGCTCTGCATCCAGGCTCAACTGTGTACCGACACTGACCGCGCCTTGGTTTGTTTCAATCAGGAAACGCATAGGCATGACAGTGGGCTCGAGTTAGTGTTAAGCCAGGTTCTGACAGATGCGCGTGGTCGCGCCCCAGCGATTCAGTGTGTAAAAGTGCAGGCCCGGCGCGCCGAGAATGAGCAGCTTTTCACACAGGCGGGTGACGAACTCCACTCCGTAGGCGGCAGTCGTTTGTTCATCATTGGCTTTGTCGGCCAACACGTGGTGCAGCCAGCGAGGGATCTGCGCACCACATTTGTCAGAAAATCGCGTCAACGCTGCCAGATCGGTGATCGGCATGATGCCGGGCACGATTGGAATATTGATGCCCACGGCAGCCGTGCGCTCGAGAAAGGACTCATAGGCATCTGCATTGTAAAAATACTGAGTGATCGCGCTGTCAGCACCGGCCTGCACTTTGCGTTTGAAAAATTCCAGATCCTGGGCTGCACTGGCCGCGTCCGGATGGGTCTCAGGATAGGCGGCAACTTCCAGATGAAAACGGTCACCGCAGTGGTTGCGGATCAGTGTCACCAGCGCCTCGGCGTTGTTGGCAAAGCGATGACTGCCGAAGCCCGAAGGTTGGTCGCCGCGCAACACCACGATGCGCTTGACGCCATCGGCAGCGTAGGCATCTAACATCGGCAGGATATCTGCGGCTTCGTCGGCGCCCATGGATAAATGCGGCACCGCCGGGTGCCCAGCGGCAATCAGTTTGGTCACCGTCTGGCGGGTACCGTCCCGGGTTGAGCCGCCCGCCCCATAGGTTACCGAGAAAAACTCCGGTGTCAGCTCGCCAAGCCTGTTGGCGACATTGTCGATCAAGCGTTGCCGGCCTTGCTCATCGCGTGGCGGGAAAAACTCGAAGCTGGTCGGTTTGGGTGTATTCATGCGCTGGCCAAAATGGTTAGACGGACCAACCCAATTACTTATCCAGCAGCAGCGAGTGCGTCCGCTTTGTCGGTTCGCTCCCAGGTAAAGGATTCTTCTGTGCGGCCGAAATGTCCGTATGTAGCTGTTTTTAGATAGATGGGTCTTTTCAAGTCCAGCATGTCCATAAGACCCCGCGGGCGCAAATCAAAATGTTCACGCACAAGATGAACGATCTGTTTATCGCTGATCTTGCCGGTACCAAAGGTATTGATGCTTATCGAGGTGGGTTCTGCAACACCGATCGCGTAGCTGATTTGAATTTCGCAACGTTGCGCCAAACCGGCCGCGACAATGTTCTTCGCCACATAACGGCCAGCGTAGGCAGCGCTGCGATCTACTTTCGATGGGTCCTTGCCGGAGAAAGCGCCACCGCCATGGCGGGCCATGCCGCCGTAGGTATCTACGATGATTTTACGCCCGGTTAAACCACAGTCGCCTACCGGGCCGCCAATAATGAACTGACCGGTAGGGTTGATGTAGATTTTGGTTTCCGCATGCATCCAATTGGCGGGCAGCACCGGCTTGATGATCTCTTCCATCACCGCTTCGCGCAGGGTTTCCTGCCCCACTTCGGGGGAATGCTGAGTAGATAGGACGACAGCGTCAATACTGGTTGGCGTACCGTTTTCATCGTAGTGAAAGCTCAGTTGGCTTTTGGCATCCGGGCGCAAAAATTTGAGGCTATTGCGCCGCACTTCGGCTTGTTTTTCGACCAAGCGGTGGGCGTAGGTAATCGGTGCCGGCATCAGCACATCGGTTTCATTGGTGGCATAACCAAACATCAAGCCCTGGTCACCCGCGCCCTGTTCATGTTCACCGGCTTCGTCAACGCCCATAGCGATGTCGGCGGATTGCACGCCGAGGGCATTGATAACAGTACACGCATTTGCGTCGAAGCCTATCTCGGCACTGTTGTAGCCAATATCGCTGATCACTTGGCGCACCAGTTTGTCGATATCTACTACTGCATTGGTGCGAATTTCACCGGCCACCATCACAATCCCGGTTTTGATCATGGTTTCGGCAGCGACTCTTGAATCCGGATCCTGTGCCAGCATTGCATCTACGATGGCATCGGATATCTGATCGGCGACTTTGTCTGGATGTCCTTCAGATACGGATTCGGACGTGAATATGGAATGGTCTGCCATGGTCAAAGGTCCCTCGAAATTAGGTAGTTCGCATAGAATTCGCGCAACGCGCCGGGCATTCTACTTCAAGAGTATGCTAATAAAAAAAGAAAAACGTTAAACGTCATCCCTGTTTGTCAGCAAAAACACGACTTTTTTCAGGGAAAGTTTGCAGCAGGCCGCTCAAGTACGGACAATAGCGCCGCTTCGATATTAAGGTTTCTCATGAGCTCAAGAATAGAACGTGCAAACGCCATCCGTGTGTTGTCTATGGACGCGGTGCAGGCCGCCAACTGCGGTCACCCGGGTGCGCCGATGGGCCTCGCCGATATTGGTGAGGTTTTGTGGCGGGATGTACTCAAGCACAACCCCGTGGATCCGGCTTGGAGCGACCGTGACCGCTTTGTGCTGTCCAACGGTCATAGCTCAATGCTGTTATACAGTTTACTGCATTTAACCGGCTACGATGTCTCCCTGGACGACCTCAAAAATTTTCGTCAGCTACACGCCAAGACAGCCGGACATCCGGAGTACGGTGAATGCCCGGGAGTCGAGACTACCACTGGCCCGCTCGGCCAGGGCCTTGCTAATGCCGTGGGCATGGCTTTAGCCGAACAGAAACTGGCAGCACAGTTCAATAAACCGGGTCTCGAGATTGTCGATCATCATACCTGGGTGATTGTCGGTGACGGTTGCCTGATGGAAGGTATTTCTCACGAGGTGGCATCTCTGGCTGGCACCTTGGCACTCAACAAGCTCGTCTGCATATACGACGACAACGGTATATCGATAGATGGCGAAGTTGGTGCGTGGTTCTCTGAAGACGTTGGTGCTCGCTTCGAAGCCTATGACTGGCGTGTTATCCGGCAAGTCGATGGCCAGGACGGTGAAGAAATATTGCAAGCGCTGACAAGCGCGAAGCAGGACGATGGACGGCCGACGCTGGTCTGTTGTCACACTACCATCGGTTTTGGCTCACCCAACAAGGCAGGTACGGCCGGTGCTCACGGTGCCGCGCTCGGAGTCGATGAAGTGTCATTGGTACGCAAGCAATTAAATTGGGGAGGTGGCCCCTTTGAAGTGCCCGAGGCGATACGTGCGGACTGGGACATGCGCGCTCAGGGCGAACAAGCTCAAGGCGCATGGCAGCAAACATTCGCTGAATATCAACGACAACATCCCCAACTGGCGGCTGAATACCTGCGCCGTATGGCGGGCGAGATGCTACCAGACTGGGATAGCGCGTTGGTCGCATTGGCACGCGCCGAGCAGGATACGCCAACGCCGCTGGCCACGCGCAAGTCTTCGCAGAAAGTGATCGGTGCGGTAGCTGCCGGCGTGCCGGAATTATTTGGTGGCTCTGCGGATCTTACCAGCTCTAATCTGACCCGCTGGGCAGATGCCACCGATGACCAACACATGAGTTATGGTGTGCGTGAATTTGGTATGACCGCGATGAGTAACGGCATGCTGTTGCACGGTGGTTATCGCCCCTTTACCGGCACTTTTCTGGTCTTCATGGAATATGCCCGTAACGCTGTGCGCTTGGCAGCCCTGATGAAAATACCCAACATTTTTGTCTACACGCATGATTCTGTCGCCCTCGGCGAAGACGGCCCGACACATCAGCCTGTAGAACAGCTGACCAATCTACGTACGACACCGGGGTTAGCCACCTGGCGCCCCTGCGATACAGTAGAAACGGCAGTAGCCTGGCGCATGGCCATGGCCAGCCGGAATATGCCCAGCGCGCTGATCTTCTCCCGTCAGAATACCGTTGCACAACCACGCAGTGACGAAGCCTTCGCCAATGTCAGTCGTGGTGGTTATGTGCTCAACAATTGCGTGGGTCAGCCAGATGTCATTCTGATCGGCACCGGTTCTGAGGTCGAACTCGCAATGGCGGCGGCTGCTACGTTGGTGCTCGATGGATTGAATGTGCAAGTCGTCTCAATGCCCTGCACGGAACTGTTTTTGAGCCAGGACGTGGCGTATCAGGAGTCGGTATTGCCACCGGCTGTGCGCGCCCGGGTTGCAGTGGAAGCTGCTCATCCAGACTACTGGTACCGCTTTGTCGGCCTCGATGGTGGTGTGGTCGGTATTGACCGTTACGGCTTGTCGGCGCCGGGAGATCAGGCCATGGCTGAGCTGGGCATTAGCGCAGACCATGTGGTGGCGACCGCCCGCCAGGTACTGAGTGCACTCGCCTGAGCTCCGATGAGTCAAACGAACGTAATATCGATGCAGGATGTCGAGTTGGCGGAAAAAAAGGTGCTGGTCCGTGCTGATCTGAATGTGCCGGTGGCGGATGGCATAGTGACCAGTGATGCGCGGATCCGCGCATCACTACCGACAATTCAATATGCGCTGGCACAACATGCGGCGGTCATCGTCATGTCCCATTTAGGGCGTCCTGCAGAAGGTGAATTCGATCCCGCGTTGTCCTTGGCGCCGATTGCCAGGCGTTTAAGTGAACTGTTAGGTACGCCGGTGGCTCTGTTGCCGGAAGTAGCCGATTGTGCGGAGGTCGCCCCAGGACAGGTCGCGCTGCTCGAAAACGTACGCTTCCTGCCGGGGGAGAAGGCCAATGATGACGGTTTGGCCCGGACCCTTGCCAAGCAATGCGATGTGTTTGTGATGGACGCCTTCGGTACCGCCCATCGTGCTCATGCCTCCACCCATGGCGTTGCTAAGTATGCACGGGAGACCTGTGCTGGATTGTTACTTGAAGCAGAACTCCAAGCCCTGGGTCAGGCGCTGGCAGCGCCGGCGAGTCCAATGCTCGCAATTTTGGGTGGCGCTAAAGTGTCGACCAAGCTCGAAGTGCTTGAGACCTTGGCAGACATCGCCGACCAGATCATTGTCGGTGGCGGTATCGCCAACACCTTCATTGCGGCGGCAGGGCACAATGTCGGTAAATCACTCTACGAAGCCGGATTGCTTGATACGGCGCGCCGCATAGCGCAGCAAGTCGACATTCCCATCCCCATAGATGTGATGGTGGGTCACGCGCTGGCAGAGGACGAAACCGCCATCGTCAAAGCAGTGGATGCGGTGGGTGACGATGACATGATTCTTGACATAGGTCCGCGCACCGCACGTGCCTGGGCTGAACAACTGGCGGCGGCAAAAACCATATTGTGGAACGGACCCGTTGGTGTATTTGAATTTGACCAGTTTGGCGAGGGTACGCGGGTGCTGGCCGAAGCGATTGCTGCCAGTGATGGCTTTTCCATTGCCGGCGGCGGCGACACTCTGGCCGCTATAGACAAGTACAAGGTACGCGACGGCATCTCCTACATATCCACCGGTGGTGGTGCGTTCCTGGAATTCGTCGAAGGTAAAACGTTACCAGCGGTGGAGATATTGCAGCAACGTGCAGCGAACAGGGGTTAAGCTGATGCCGATTGTCTGCTCAGGCTTACAATTTAGGCGGATATGGCGAATGACTCTAAACGCCCCAGCCTCTATCATGCACCACTACTTTTGCCCTTATTTTTGGAGATTTTCATGGCACTAATCAGCATGCGTCAATTGTTGGACCACGCCGCCGAAAATGGTTATGGGGTGCCGGCATTCAATGTCAATAACCTGGAACAAATGCGCGCCATTATGGAAGGTGCGGATGAAACTAACAGCCCGGTGATCGTGCAGGCTTCGGCGGGTGCAAGAAAATACGCCGGGGCCAACTTCCTACGCCATCTTATTCTCGCGGCGATTGAAGAATTCCCACATATACCGGTGGTGATGCATCAGGATCATGGTGCCTCACCGGCTGTTTGCCAGCGCTCGATACAATATGGTTTTTCCTCTGTAATGATGGATGGTTCGCTGCTGGTCGATCAGAAAACGCCTGCCGAATATGAGTACAACCTGGATGTTACCAAGCAGACGGTTGATATGGCCCACGCTTGTGGCGTTTCAGTTGAGGGCGAGTTGGGTTGTCTCGGCTCCCTGGAGACCGGCGAAGCAGGCGAAGAAGACGGTGTCGGCGCGCAAGGAAAGTTATCTATGGAACAGTTGCTCACAGACCCGGAGCAGGCTGCAGATTTCGTTAAGCAAACCAACGTCGATGCGCTGGCTATCGCCATTGGTACTTCCCACGGCGCATACAAATTCAGTCGTCCACCGACCGGTGACATTCTCGACATCGACAGGATCAAAGCCATCAACGAGCGCATTCCAAGCACCCACCTGGTCATGCATGGCAGCAGTTCTGTACCCCAGGATCTGTTGGCCGTCATCAACGAGTACGGTGGCGAGATTCCTGAGACCTATGGCGTGCCGCTGGAGGAAATACAGGAAGGCATCAAGCATGGTGTACGCAAGATCAACATCGATACAGATTTACGCTTGGCCAGCACCGCCGCCATACGAAAGTATCTGGCGCTCAATCCAGCAGAATTTGATCCACGCAAATATTTGAAAGAAGCACAGGACGCGATGAAAAAGGTGGTGCTGGAGCGTTATCAGGCGTTTGGGACCTCTGGGCAGGCGGATAAAATCCACGTCATTCCACTTGAAGATATGTTCGTCCGCTATGCCAATGGCGAGCTAAACCCGGTTGTCCACTAGGACAAGTATCACTGACAATTTACATGCCCGGGGTGGCAACGACTTCGACGCTGTTACCCTGCGCGATGCGATCGCAGAACTGGATGATCTGCAAACGCTCGAATCTGCTGCGCTGAGCGACTACCGGCTATTTTATAGCCTTGAATTTCCGCGCACCTCTCATCAACACAGTCTATATTGCGTCTCTTGCCCAGGCGCAGCCGCAGGCACTGGTACGGCCGCGGACGAAAGGTTGGTGGTGCAACACTTTGTTCCCGAAGACTCTCACAGCCACGTATTACTTTGTCATGGCTACTATGATCACGTGGGCCTATACGGTCATGTCATAGACTATTTGTTGCATCGTGGTGTTGCAGTGGTCACCTTTGACCAGATAGGTCATGGCTTATCCAGCGGTGCTCCTGCCTACATAGATAACTTCGATCGCTATGTCGCGGCAACCCACTCGGTTTACTGTACTGCGCACGAGCGCTTGGCCAGCACCGAAGCCTGGCATTGGTTTGGCCAAAGCATGGGCGGCAGTATCGTTATGGAGTATCTGCATCACCATCCGCCGCCCCAGGGCGTGTGCGAGATTGTGCTGTTGGCGCCGTTGGTGAGGCCCTATGCCTGGTGGATCAATCGATGGATATTCGCGCTGGTCAAACTCACCGTCGAACAACGGCCGCGGAGGCTGGCCAACAATGCGGAAAACCCGGAGTTCCATGCCTTGCAGGAAATTGACCCGTTGCAAGCCAGGGTGCTGCCGGTGGCCTGGGTTCAAGCCATGGTTGACTGGTACCACCGATTTGAACGCTATCCCATCTCAGAGCTTGCACCCAAAGTGCTGCAAGGTGACGACGACCACACCGTAGACTGGCGCTACAATCTGAAGGTCTTTCAGCGCCGCTACCCCAACGCCAGACACCTGCGCATAGCCAATGGCCGCCATCACCTGGCCAATGATTCTGCCGTCGTTCGCGAAACCATGTGGACGTTCCTCGACGACACCTGTCAGTGGTGATAGAACTACTTGTCGAAGACCCTGGATGTGGAGAAAGCTGTGCTCGCTGATAATTTATTGCAGGGTGTCGTACCGGCGGATCAGATCAAAACCGATGCGGATTCCCTCGCCATCTGGGGCAAGGACTGGACCGACGGTTTTACTGTGGCGCCGTGTGCGATCGTATTCCCGCAAAGCAATCAGCAGGTGGTCGACATAGTGGCCTATGCCATTGACGCAGGCGTCGCGCTGGTACCATCGGGCGGCCGTACCGGGCTGTCTGGCGGTGCGGTAGCCAGTAATGGCGAGGTAGTCGTCTCTTTCGATCGCATGAACCGCATTCTCGATTTCAATGCGCAAGACCGACTGGTGACTTGCCAGGCTGGGGTTGTCACCCAGGTACTGCAGGAGTTTGCAGTAGATCAGGGATTGTTCTACCCGGTAGATTTTGCTTCCTCCGGCTCAAGCCAGATCGGTGGCAATGTAGCAACCAATGCCGGTGGCATTAAGGTGATTCGTTATGGTCTAACCCGCGACTGGGTTGCAGGTCTACGCGCGGTCACCGGCACCGGCGCCTTGTTGAATTGCAATGCCGGGCTGGTAAAAAATGCGACTGGTTACGATTTTCGCCACCTGTTGGTGGGCTCGGAGGGCACGCTTGGTCTGATCACGGAAGTCGACATACGTCTCACGACCCAGCCGGAGGCGCAAATGGTCATGGTGGTGGGTGTGCCGCAAGTAACGGACCTGCTCAACGTGCTTAACAGTTTTAATGCCCGGTTGACGTTGTCGGCTTTCGAGTTTTTTTCGGATCTTGCCATGACTAAGGTACGTGCCCACAGAGACCTGGCAATGCCACTATCCACAGCTGTTGCGAACTATGCGTTGCTTGAGTTTGATGTTTCTGCGCTGGACGCTGCGACGGCTGCTTTTGAACTGTGCATGGAGCAGGGGTGGCTGGTGGATGGCGTGGTCAGTCAATCCCAGGCACAGGCTGCATCCCTGTGGCAATTGCGAGAGGGCATTTCTGAAAGCCTCGCACCCTACACGCCGTACAAAAATGATTTATCGGTGCGCGTCTCCCAGGTGGCGGAGTTTTTACAGGACGTCGACAAGTTTATCGCCGAGAGTTATCCGGATTTTGAAGTCTGCTGGTATGGGCATATCGGCGATGGCAATTTGCACCTCAACATATTGCGTCCCGATGATGTGAGCGTAGAGGAATTTATGGCCAAGGGTCATGCCATGAGTCCGAAGATTTTTGAACTGGTGCAGGCTCGAGGCGGTAGTATTTCTGCCGAGCATGGCGTCGGTTTGTTAAAAAAAGACTTTCTCGGGTTTTCGCGCAGTGCTGCAGAGATCGAGTTGATGCGGGGCTTGAAGCAGCTATTCGACCCCCACCAGATATTGAACCCCGGTAAGTTGCTGTAGGCAGCTAAAGCTGCATAACGCCATCGGCGCTCGAGACCAGTACCACCTTTGCTGCGTTGTGCGCAAACAAGCCATTACACACAACGCCGGCAATGTTATTGATCGCTGTTTCCATGGCCAGCGGATCCGCCACCATGAACTCATGTACGTCGAGGATCCAATTGCCGTTGTCGGTGGTCACGCCTTCGCGCCAGATGGGCTGGCCGCCAAGCTCCACCAACGCGCGGCCAACCGAGCTGCGGGCCACGGGGATCACCTCCACGGGCAACGGAAATTTCCCCAGCGTTTCGACCACCTTGCTTTCGTCGACAATGCAAATAAACTGATCTGCCGCGCTGGCGACGATTTTTTCGCGGGTCAGCGCCGCGCCACCGCCTTTGATGAGTTGCCGGTTGCTGTTGACTTCGTCTGCGCCATCCACGTATACGTCCACACGTGATGCGGCGTTCAAGTCGATGACGACAATGCCATGTGCCTTGAGGCGTTTGGCGGAGGCTTCGCTGGATGAAACGGCAGCATCAAACATATGCTGTATACCGGCCAACGCGTCAATGAAACAGTTGGTGGTCGATCCGGTGCCCACGCCGACAATGCTTTTCGCGGTGAGCTTGGGGGTAATGAGTTCGAGTGCAGCAAGTGCGACTTGCTGTTTAAGGGTGTCCTGAGCGCTAATTGGCGGTCTCGGGGTAAATTGAAAATCGAAAAAGATGTTGCCCATGCTGGAAAGCTATGTAAAGAAAATTCTCTCCTCCCGAGTGTATGAACTTGCACGAGAGACGCCGCTGAGCGCTGCGCCGATTTTATCCAAGCGCTTGAGCACGGAAGTGTTGCTCAAGCGCGAAGATTTACAGAGCATCTTCAGCTTCAAGATTCGCGGTTCCTATAACAAGATGGCGCATATGAGCGAAAGCCAGCGGCAGCGCGGGGTCATTGCTGCGTCTGCTGGAAACCATGCACAGGGGGTCGCCATGGCGGCCGCCAGTTTAGGCATTAAAGCGACCATTGTGATGGGCCGCAATACGCCCAGCATCAAAGTCAATGCGGTCAAAGCGCTGGGTGCCAAGGTCGTGCTACATGGTGACGGTTTTCCTCAAGCAGAGGCGCACGCGGCGGTGCTGCAGGCAGCGCAAAACCTGGTCTTTGTACACCCGTTTGATGATGTCGATGTGATTGCCGGACAAGGTACTGTCGGCATGGAGATTGTTAACCAGCATCCTGGTATTCCAGATGCCGTGTTTGTGCCGGTGGGCGGCGGCGGTTTGATCGCCGGCATTGCGGCCTATATCAAGTATCTTTATCCCCGCACTCAGATCATCGGTGTCGAGGCGCAAGGCTCTGCTTGCCTGCGTGCGGCCCTCGACGCCGGCCGGCGCGTCAAACTGCCAGCGGAAACGTTAGACCTATTTGCCGACGGCGTATCAGTCGCCCAGGTTGGCAAGGAAAATTTCAAGATCGCCCGACGCTACGTCGATGACGTGGTAGTTGCCAGCATCGATGAAATATGCGCGGCGATAAAAGACATATTTGAAGAAACACGGGTGGTTGCGGAGCCTGCCGGTGCGTTGGCGGTGGCGGGCATGAAGCAGTATTTACGCAAGCATGATTTTGATTCCGTGGTTGCCGTGGTCAGTGGTGCGAACGTCAACTTTGACCGGCTGAGACATATCTCGGAACGTGCAGAGATCGGTGAACAGCGTGAAGCGATCCTCGCGGTTACCATTGATGAGCAACAAGGTAGTTTCCTGCGCTTCTGCCGTGCATTGGGTAAACGCTCCATAACGGAATTCAACTATCGCTGGTCCGGCAACAGCCAGGCACATGTTTACGTCGGCTTGCAGGTCACCGCGCCAGAGGATAAGTCTCTTGTGCTCAGCGAACTACATGACAAAGGCTATGCCGTGGTAGATATGACCGACAACGAGGCTGCCAAGTTGCATGTGCGTTACATGGTGGGTGGTCACAACCCCGAGGATGCGCATGAACTGTTGTATCGCTTCGAATTTCCGGAGCGCCCGGGAGCCCTGCTGCAATTTCTAAGCGGCGTTGCTGCAGATTGGAACATCACTCTGTTTCATTACCGCAATCACGGTGCCGCCTATGGTCGGGTGCTGGTTGGCTTTGCGGCGAAAGCTAAGGACCGCACGCGGCTGAACAAATATCTGCAGCGCATAGGCTATCGATTCTGGGAGGAAAACGACAACCCGGCCTATCAGTTGTTTCTCAAGTAGCCAGCACCCCAGACTCCGGACTAAAGACCCGGTTTGGTCTCGTCGTCGGCGTCTTCGGTTTGCCAGTAACGTAAAAACTCTTCTTCAAACATCAACTTGCTGGTATCGGCGATGTGGTCGATGTACAAACGCCCGTCCAGGTGATCGAATTCATGTTGGAACACGGTAGCTCGGAATCCCTGTAACTCGATTTCTGCGGCCACCCCGGATGTGGTGGTGTAATTGACGCGCACCTGCTGTGGACGCTCAACATAACCGCGCAACCCGGGAATAGATAAACAGCCTTCCCAGTAACCAGCGCTTGCCGAGTCGACCACGGTCAGTTGGGGGTTGATGAATACGGTCTGTGGCAGTGCGTCGATATCGCCATAGCGGCTGGGTCCACCGGGTATTTCCACGATCGCTAAGCGCAACGGTTCGTCGATTTGTGGTGCCGCCAGACCAATCCCACCATAGTCATGCAGGGTATCGATCATATCGTCTATCAGGCGGGCCAACTCAGGGCTGCCGATAGCCTCGGCTGGCACTGGATTTGCCGGTACGCGCAAATGGGGGTGGCCCATGCGAATTATTTTACGAACAGCCATGTGTACTCTCAGCGTTGTTCAGCCAAACTCTAGCACGCCGTTTTCGGTCACCACAGCTTGCATCGGCATATCCCAACTTTCGGTGGGTAACGGTTCATCGCTGCGTTGGCAGGCAAAGGCGACACCTACCGTGATCGCGGTGTTTGCCAGGCCCACCAGGTAACGGTCGTAATACCCGCCACCCATACCTAAACGAGCGCCATTGCGGTCAAAGGCGACTAACGGCACCAGTACCACCTGTAAAGCTTCGGCTGCTACCACACCGCTGGAAGACTCAGGTTCTAAAATGCCGTAGCGGTGAGGTTCTAGAGTTGTGTCAGCGGTGTATTCATGGAAGGTCATGGTGCGGCCGGGGTTGATCCGCGGTAAGGCGATGCGACCACCTTGTAACAGATACGCGGCCCGCCATTGATGCAGATCGACCTCTTCTGCAGTGGCCATGAAAGCGGCCACCATGACGCCCTTGCCATCCATGTCTAAGTCTAAATCTAACGATTCTATATAGCGGCTCAGATGTGCACAGATCGAGGCGTTGGCCCCTGCACGGATATCTGCAGCGATGGCACGACGCTGTTGTTTGAAGTGGTCGCGAAGTTGGGGTCGAGAAGGGTTCATGACTTAGGTAAAGAAAGATTGCTCCCGGAGATGCCGATATTGGTTTGCCCTGAACCGTTATGATTCAAGGCGGAGGTCTGTGCAACGTCTAAGGCGACCCATCAGATTGGGTATGCACACTGACGATAACTCCAGAGTCTCCTAAGGTTTCTCTAACGGCTCAAGGACGCGACCAACTGGCGAACATCCCAGGAGCATCAGAATTATAGTCCTAATTGTCGCTCAACCAAGTCTTGATATTGCCGAAATTAGGAGTATGGGAGGGAGTTATCGGTTCCAGTCGTTGGCGCTTTACAGATCGAGTTGCTTATGTTGCGCTAATGCATTGCCGACCTTCTCGCTGAGGCTGGCAATACGCTGACCAACCAGGTCTTTTGTCTGCGTGAGGGCATTCTGACCGGATAAATAGTCGTTGGTGATGTTCAGCGCAGCCATTACCGCTACCCGGTCGAGACCAACCACCTTGCCGGAAGCACGAATGTCTGCCATCTGCTTGTCGAGGAAACGCGCAGCTTTAGTCAGTGCATCGACTTCTTCCGCAGGGCAGCTGACTTGGTATTCCTTGCCTAGAATGCTGACGTTAACCGTACTCAATGCCTCACTCATACCTCAGTCTCGCTCAAGGGCTTTCAGCCGAGTGATCATCGATTCGACGCGAGTTTTGGCGAGTTCGTTTTTCTCAATCAGCTTGGCCCGTTCGGTGGACCAGTTTCGTTGCTGGGTTCGCAGCGCACGGTTTTCCTTACCCAGCACCTGTGTGAGCACAAGAAGTTCATCTATTTGTAGTTCTAACTGACTGAGTTGTTCGGTTTCGGCGGTAGAGCCCATGGCATCATTCTTATTCTGATTGTGGCAATTGTCATGTCATTGAGCGATAGTTTGCGCCGTTTTCAGCCCTTTGTGTAGCTTAAATATATCGTGTCAGATCTTGATCTCATGGCGCAAAATGCCTCCAGCGTGCTCCCCGTTGCCGAGTTGCATGGGGTCGTGTGCGGATTTGCAGCAGGCAACCCTACAGAATTTTCCCTGTCTGACTTTGTGCAGTTGGTGGGTACCGACGCATTGTCAGATGAACAAGCAGTGAATGAATTTGTCGGCGCCGTACTCGACGAGTTATTTGCTCCGGATATGGACTTCGTGCCGCTGGTTCCGGATGACGCCGAACTGTTGCGTGTGCGTCTCACCGGCATCGCCCAATGGACGGCGGGCTTTCTGAGCGGCTTTGGTGCCTCTTTTGACCGCCTCGGGGAAACAATGGCCGCTGACGGGGAGGAGCGCGCGACCCGTGACGCCTTGCCCCTGGAGGTGCAGGAAATCCTGCAGGACTTCGCCAGCATCAGTGGTCTGGATGAGGATGTTGAAGGCGACGAAGCAGGCGAAGTTTCTTTCATGGAGATTTTCGAGTATGTACGGGTGGCCGTAGTGTTAACCCTTTCTTCAATGCCGGATCGCGACCAAGAGCAAGATTAGGGAGCCTCTGATTAAGTCTCAAAAGCTCAGAGGATCTGGCTCGCAGGCTGGCAAGGCGCAGCTTGCAGGTCTCCTTTTTGGCAAGGAGGGTTACCTTGCCAAAAGCGGCAACGCGGTCAGCGTGCGAGCCAGATCCTCCCGAAGGGCGTTTCACACGGGCTCTGTGGACTTCGTTGCACTGCTTGCCAAGGTGGCCCCTCGCTGTGAACGTCACCACCGCCGAGTATAAAAAGCGGCGCAACACCCTCATGGGCATGATGGCGCCAGGCTCCATCGCGGTCATACCTGGCGCAACCCAACAACGTCGTAACCGCGACATACAATATCTGTTTCGCCAGGACAGTGACTTTTTCTACCTGACCGGGTTTGTCGAACCTGAAACACTGCTGGTGCTGGCGCCGGGCAGGGAACATGGCGAAGAGATTCTTTTTTGTGCGGATCGTGACAGCCATGCCGAACGTTGGCACGGCGAGCGTATGGGTCCGGAACGGGCGTCCCAGATGCTCGCCGTGGATGACGCATTTCCCGTCGCTGACATGGATGACATTCTACCCGGTCTGCTCGAAGGTACCGAACGCATCTATATCACGTTAGGGGAGTACCCGGCATTCGACGCGCGTTTGTTAGCATGGGTTGCCTAGATACGACAGCGTGAGGCGGCTGGTGCGCATCCGCCAGGTGAGTTTCTTGAACTCAAACACTTCCTGCATGAGCTACGTTTGTTCAAGAGTGGCAGGGAAATCGCGCTGCTGCGCCGTGCTGCAGAGATCACGGCAGGGGCACATGTGCGGGCCATGCAGACCTGTGCACCGGGCTTGACCGAAGGGCAGTTGGAAGCAGAACTGATCTATGAGTTTATGCGCAATGGCGCGCGCTCGCCGGCCTACCCCTGTATCGTTGGAGGTGGCAACAATGCTTGTATACTGCATTATGTCGACAATACAGCGACGCTGAAAAAAAATGATCTGGTACTGATCGATGCAGGTTGTGAGTATCAGCATTATGCAGCGGATGTCACCCGAACGATCCCGGTGCACGGACATTATTCAGCAAGCCAGCGGACGATCTACGATATCGTGCTGGCAGCTAACGAAGCGGCCATAGCCCAATGTCGGCCAGGCAGACATTTCAATGCGCCCCACGAGGCTGCACTGCGGGTGATGATTGAGGGTCTGGTCGCCCTGAATATGCTCACCGGCGATATTGAAGAATTGATTTCAAGCGAAGCATATAAGGCATTCTGCCCACATAAGACATCACACTGGTTAGGCATCGATGTCCACGATGTCGGGGATTACTGCATCGATGGCAGTTGGCGGGAACTCGAAGCCGGCATGGTGTTGACCATTGAGCCGGGCATTTATATTCCCCGTGACCAATCAACCAGACATTTACCGACAAAATATCGTGGTATTGGCGTGCGTATAGAAGATGATGTACTCATTACCCGAACGGGTTGTGAGGTACTCAGTGCAGGGGTGCCAAAGCACGCGCAAGAAATCGAAGCGCTGATGGCAGCTCCAGGATAGGAATTAGTGGCAGCCAGATCTAACATTGCAGTGGTCGGCGGTGGCTTGGTCGGAGCGAGTGCCGCGCTGAGCCTTGCTCAAAGTGGCTTCGCCATCACCCTCATTGACCGTCAACGCCCGCAGTTGTCCACCGGCACATTGGGTATCGACATTCGCAACGTTGCGCTGTCACCAGCTTCTCGGCAACTACTCGATAGCGTGGGTGTTTTCTCCGCGGTGCAATGCGCACCCTATAGTGCCATGTGTGTGTGGGAACAGTGGGGCAGTGGGCAGGTAACCTTTGCAGCGGCGGATGTCGGGCGCACGGAGCTCGGCTGGCTGGTCGAGATGAGCCCATTGCTGTGCGCTGCCTGGACGCAGCTCGACGCGCTGGACAATGTCGAAGTGCTGTTGGATACCATTACCGACGTCGCACCTGAAGAGACCGGAGTCGCTTTGCAGTTTGCCACCGCACCTGCGCGGCGCTTCGATTTTCTGATCGCCGCCGACGGTGCCCAATCAATTGTCCGCCAGGCTTTAAACTTAAACGTGGTGAGTCAAGCCTTGGACCAGGTGGCCCTGGCAACCGTGGTGCGAACGGCGCGCCCTCACCAGCATACGGCTTGGCAGAGGTTCCTCACCGAGGGGCCGTTGGCTTTCCTGCCGGCCCCGGATGAACACCTTTGTTCCATCGTCTGGTCGCAAAGCAAAGCCAGCGTTAAGCGACGGTTGGCGCTGGATGATGATGCCTTTTGTGCAGAGATAGGACACGCTATAGAACATCGTCTGGGTGACGTCACGGCGGTCGATAAACGCCTGGCCTTTCCGTTGCGGCAACAGCGCGTGATAAACTGTGCCCCCCACGCCAGGGTATTGTTGGTTGGTGATGCCATGCGGGTTGTTCATCCATTGGCCGGGCTGGGCGTCAACCTGGGCTTGGAAGATGTAAATCAACTTTTGCTGGTCGCACATCGACATGCTGATTTAGCAGCCCCGGGCATATGGCAACGATATGCCCGGCAGCGCCAGGTGCGTTCGCAGATGATGATCCAAACCATGGCTGCGTTGCAGAAACTTTATAGCAACACCAATCCGGCAGTTACGCTATTGCGGAATTTTGGTGTTCAATCGTTTAATGCATTAGACGGGTTAAAGCGCCAGGTGATGCGCGAAGCGATGGGTCTCGGAGCGCTATCCGGGCCAGCATAAACCCTATACAGAGGATTTTCACGCCTATGACCACGCCGCAAAATGCAGGGCCTGCCAGAACGCCACTTTACGATCAGCATGTCGCCGCGGGTGGCAAAATGGTTGATTTTAGCGGCTGGTCCCTGCCTGTTAACTACGGCTCGCAGATTGAAGAGCACATGGCCGTACGCAGAGCTGCGGGTATGTTCGACGTTTCGCATATGACCATCATCGATGTGCAGGGTGCCGACGCCGAATCTTTCTTGCGTCATGTGGTGGCCAATGATGTCGCCAAACTCGATGAATGGGGCGCACTGTACGGTGCACTGCTAAATGCAACAGGCGGCGTGCTGGACGATCTTATCGTCTACTTCCTGCCCACCGGCTACCGCTGTGTGGTCAACGCCGCCACGCGCGATAAAGTGCTGGCCTGGTTCGCTGAGCATGCTCAGCCTGGTATGACATTTGAGCAGCGTGAATTGGTTATGATCGCCGTGCAGGGACCAGCGGCGATTGGTAAGCTGAATGAGGTGCGACCGGGTTTGGTACCTGCCGAGCTGAAACCTTTTCAGGCGGTACAGCAAGCGCAGTGGTTGGTTGGCCGCACCGGCTACACGGGTGAGGACGGGGTCGAGATCATGCTGCCGCCGACTGAAGGCGTCAGCCTGTGGCAGGACTTACTCGCCAATGGCGTAGCGCCTGCAGGCCTGGGCGCACGGGATACTTTGCGTCTGGAGGCGGGTCTCAACTTATATGGCCAGGATCTCGATGAAAACACCTCGCCACTGGCGTCCAACATCGGCTGGACCATTGCCTGGCAACCTGAAGAGCGTAATTTCATCGGTCGCGCGGCACTCGAAGCCGAACGTGGCAAAAGCCCGATGAAACTCACCGGGTTGGTATTGGCCGACAAAGGTATACTGCGGCACGGACAGATAGTCACCACCACTGCTGGGGATGGCATAATTACCAGTGGCACCTACTCTCCGACCATGGCGTGCAGTATCGCTTTAGCTAGACTACCTAGGGCGGCAAGCGGCGATTGCCAGGTGGAGATACGTGGCAAACAAAAGCTGGCACGAATTGTAAAGCCGCCGTTTGTACGAAATGGCAAGGTGCTGGTCGAGTTAAAATAGTACAAGTACCGGTGCGTGCGAAGTACAGACAGATAATATAAATGGGTCGGGCAAAAGGAAGGATGAACGGGATATGAGTGAGATTCCCACAGAGTGTAAATTTCTGGCGAGCCACGAATGGGCGCGTCTCGAAGAAGACGGTATGGTGACTGTTGGCATTTCCGACTATGCGCAAGACGCGTTGGGTGACGTTGTGTTTGTCGAACTGCCGGAAACAGGCCAACAAATTGCCGCCGGTGAAGAAGCGGGCGTGGTTGAGTCTGTTAAAGCCGCCTCGGATATTTACTCGCCGGTTTCGGGTAGCGTTGTCAGTGTCAACACCGCGCTGGAAGATGAGCCGGAGAAAGTTAATCAGGATCCATTCGGCGAAGGTTGGTTCTTCAAGATCGAGCCAGATGATGTGGGCGAGTTAGATGAACTCCTGGACGGCGATGCCTATCAAGAGGTTTGCGACGAAGAGGAACATTGAGTGCCATTTGTTCCGCATAGTGAAGCTGACATACAAGCCATGTTGGCCGAAATCGGCGCACCGTCGGTGGATGCGCTGTTTGATGAAATCCCCAACCACTTAGCCAACGGTACCCTCGAGCGCGTACCGGCCGGCATGAGTGAACTTGCCATGTTGCAGATGATGCAAGCACGTGCGGAGCAGGATGCGAACTACACCTGTTTTCTTGGCGCCGGCAGCTACGATCATCATATTCCGGCTGCGGTGTGGGATATCGCTGCACGCGGTGAATTCATGACTGCTTACACGCCGTATCAGGCAGAGGCGAGCCAAGGCACACTGCAATTGATCTATGAGTATCAGTCGATGATGGCAACGCTGACCGGCATGGATGTCTCTAACGCGTCTGTTTACGACGGTGCCAGTGGTCTGGCTGAAGCGATACTGATGGCTTTGCGCGGCAACAAAAAGAACAAAAGCCGGGTGGTGCTGGTGGCGGATTCCGTGCACCCCCACTACACCAGTACCAGCCACAACATCGTGAAAAACCAAGACATCGAAATTCGCTCGCTGCCGATCGATGAGACCGGCATCGTCGCACTATCTGCTCTGGATGCGAGCGAAGCGCCCGCCGCGGTTGTCATCCAGCAACCCAATTTTTTTGGCCGCCTGGAAGCCGTCGATGCGATCACGGATTGGGCGCACGCACACAATGCCCTGGTGGTGGCGGTGGTAAACCCGATGACCTTAGGCGTGCTCAAGCCACCAGGTGAATGGGGCGAACAAGGCGCAGACATCGTCTGCGGTGATGGTCAGCCCTTGGGTGTGCCAATGGCCTCGGGTGGACCATCGTTTGGTTTTACCTGTTGTCGCAAGAGCCTGGTGCGCCAGATGCCGGGTCGCATTATTGGCAAGACCCTCGACTTGGACGGCAAGGACGGCTACACGTTAACGCTGCAAGCCCGCGAGCAACACATCCGGCGGGGTAAGGCGACCTCAAATATCTGCACCAATCAGGGCTTGCTGGTCACCGCAGGGACGATCTATTTGAGCTTGGTTGGGCCCCAGGGTTTAGCTGAAGTTGCGCTGCAAAGTCACGCCAATGCATGTGAACTGATGCGCGAATTGGTGGCGCTGCCTGGTGTCGAGCCACTCTTCGCGGGACCGCATTTTCATGAATTTGCGCTGCGATTGCCCATTCCCGCGCGCCAGGTCGTCGACGCCATGATGGCTGAAGGTGTTTTGCCGGGCCTGTGTCTGCAAGACTTCTGCGGCGACCATTTCGTGGATGCAGAGCGCATTTTGTTGGTCGCGGTAACAGAGAAACGCACACAAGCGGAACTGGACGGCTATGTGCAGCTGCTGCAAGCGATACTCTCCGCGGAGGCATTAGCGTGAGTACTATTTTCGATATCAGTGCGAGTGGTCGTCGCGCCTTTGCCCAACGCGTAGATGTCAGGGCAGATGCCAGTTTGAGTGATTTACCCGCTGAACTGCTGCGCCAGCAACCGCCGGCGTTGCCGGAGGTTTCAGAACTACAGACAGTACGACACTACACAAATTTATCGCGCAAGAATTTCAGTATTGATACGCAGTTTTATCCGCTGGGCTCCTGCACCATGAAATATAACCCGCGTGGTGCTCATCAGGCAGCGAGTCTGGCAGGCTTTCTCGGCCGCCACCCGTTAGCACCGGAAGCTGCCAGCCAGGGACATTTATCTTGTCTGTATGATTTGCAGGAGATCCTCTGTGATGTCAGCGGCATGCAGGGCGTATCGCTGACACCCATGGCCGGCGCTCAAGGTGAGTTTGCTGGTGTCGCGATGATCAAGGCATATCACCAATCCCGCGATGACCACCAACGGGTTGAGATCCTGGTGCCCAGTACCGCCCATGGCACCAACCCGGCGACCGCTGTGATGTGTGGATATCGCGTTACCGAGGTGGCGGTGAATGCTTCCGGTGACGTAGACCTGGAGGCGTTACGCGCCAGTGTGGGACCTCAGACCGCAGGCTTGATGATGACCAATCCTTCGACTTGCGGCGTGTTTGAACGCCAGATCGAAGAGATTGCTAAAACCGTGCACGACGCCGGTGGTCTGTTGTACTACGACGGTGCCAATCTCAATGCCATTCTCGGCAAAGTTAAACCCGGTGATATGGGCTTTGATGTGCTGCACATGAACCTGCATAAAACTTTCGCTACCCCGCACGGCGGCGGTGGACCAGGAGCTGGGCCGGTTGGCGTGTCGCAACGCCTGCTGCCCTACCTGCCGCTACCGATAGTCGGCAAAGTCGAAACGGCACAAGGTGATAGCTATCGCTGGTTGGATGAAAACGATCTGCCTGCGAGTATCGGTCGTTTATCTGCTTTTGCCGGTAACGCCGGTATCCTGATACGTGCGCTGGCCTATGCACGCTTGCTCGGGCGGGAAGGCATGCACCGGGTTGGTGAATTCGCCACGTTAAATGCCAATTATATGGCTGTACGCCTGGCCAAAGCAGGCTTCCAGCTGGCCTATCCCGAGCGTCGTGCAACTCACGAGTTCATCATAACCTTTGCTTCTGAGGCCAAGGAGCTTGGGGTGACAGCTATGGATTTTGCCAAACGCCTGCTCGATTATGGCATGCACTCACCAACCACCTACTTCCCGCTGCTGGTGCCGGAGTGTTTCTTGATCGAACCCACCGAGACGGAAAGTCGCGAAGAACTTGACCGCTATGTCGATGCGCTGATCGCGATTCGAGAAGAAGCACGACGTGATCCCCAGTACGTCAAACAAGCGCCGTACACAACGCCGGTGCGCCGTCTCGATGACGTCAAAGCCGCCCGTGAGTTAAACCTGACCTGGTCCCCCGACTAGTGCTAGCGACCTCTGCCGAGTGATTGACCTCAAATTAACAACTGAGAGCTTGTGTCCCTGACACTAGCGCAGTAGAGCTTTGAGGTCCTCGACTGTATCGACAGGGAGAGAACATTCAAGACCGCTGCACACGTAAGCAGTCACTTTGGCTTGTTGTTCAGCACTGACCAGCCGGGGTAAGTAGGCGGGAATAAGCTGGGTGTCGTCATAGGGAATGGCGTAAATTCTACGCCAGGGCGTGAAGCCGTCTTGTAACTGCGCCGGCCAGGTCTGCATGGCATTCACCGGACCGCGCAATATGATAAATTCGGGTACATACACCGTATCCTCCAGTGCATGTAGCAAAGTGCAGTGTACAGCGGGCATGCGCTCCATTACCGCGCGGGCCCAGCGCAGAGTGTTGTGGGCGGCGTCTAAATATCGCGTTTCGCCCAACAAGTGACCGAGCTGCATGAGCCCTAGTGCGGCAGTGCCGTTGCCTGGCGGCAGCGCATCGTCCATGGTTGGCTTCGGCCGGTAAATCAGCTCCTCATGGTCGTGGGCGGTAAAGAAAAAGCCGCCGTTGTCATCATCGTAGAATTTATCCAGCAAGACATCCGCCAGCAACTTGGCGAACTGTATGTCCTGTTCGCGCCAGCGAGCGCTGAGCAAGGTCAACAGCCCATCCAGCACGTTTGCGTAGTCATCGAGATAACCGTGGTAACGCCGTTCGCCGTCTTTCCAGGTGGCGAACAGGTGTTCGCCATCCCAACTGTGCTCGCGCAGGAAGTCGGCGGTCTGCTGGGCCAGCTCAAGCCAGTCGTCGCGTTGTAATTGCCGCCCTGCGTGAGCTAGACCACGGATCAGCAAACCATTCCATGAGGTGAGTATCTTTTCATCTGTACTCGGCCGCACTCGGGTGTTGCGCTCGGTCAGGAGTTTTTGCTTGGCGCTGGCTAACAGCGTCAATGCCTCGTCCGGCTGCATCGACAAACGGCTGACCACAGAGCGCCAGGAGTCGTAGCGATGCAGATTCCACTTGTTTTCAAAATTTGCCGGTTTGTCCAGGCCGTATAGAGTTTCGATCAGTAGATTTTCTTCCGCGCTGAGCAGTTTTTTTACCCGGTCACGGCGCCATACGTAAAACTTTCCTTCTTCGCCTTCGGAATCTGCGTCCAGGGCAGCAAAGAAGCCACCGTCAGGATGCCGCATTTCTCGACACAACCAGCCGATGGTGTCTTCTATGGCCTCGGAAAACAGAGCGTCGGGACCCAACGTCAAGGCAAAGCTGTACAGCGACAACAATTGTGCGTTGTCATACAGCATCTTTTCGAAGTGCGGAATCATCCACCTGCGGTCCGTCGCATAGCGACAAAAACCTCCGCCGAGGTGGTCGTATATACCGCCACGAGCCATCTGCGTGAGGGTGGTCATCGTCATATCCAATGCCTGACTGTCATGGCCACCGTCACGCCGGCTATAGGCCCAATGCCGCAGAACGCGCTCCACCGCACTCGGCATGGGAAACTTGGGTGCGTGGCCGAAGCCACCCGCCTGACTGTCGTATTGTTGTGCCAGAGCATCCCTCGCGGCGGTTAACAGCGCCTTGTCTTCGATGCCGGGCTCGCGTGCCGGTGGCGCCATCTGTTGCAGGGTTTGCCGTATTTTTTCGCCCTGTTCGTTGAGTTCCGTGCGTTTGGTGTCGAACACTTCTTTCAAGCGCAGCAGCAGGTCGGTGAACCCTGGTAGCTGGTAGCGCGGTGTTTTCGGGAAATAGGTGCCGCCAAAAAACGGCAACATGGTTTGCGGATCGATGATCATGGTCAGCGGCCAACCGCCGCTCGTCTGGGTCAGCAGCGCTAAACTTGTCTGATATATCTTATCCAGATCCGGACGTTCTTCGCGGTCGACCTTGATGTTGATGTAGTGTTCGTTCATTAATGCGGCAGTAGCTTCATCTTCGAAGGACTCATGGGCCATAACGTGGCACCAATGGCAGGTGGAATAGCCGATAGATAAGAAGATCGGTTTGTCCTGTTGACGCGCCAGTTCTAACGCCTGATTGTCCCAGGGGTGCCATTGCACCGGGTTTTCGGCGTGCTGCAGCAGGTAGGGGCTGGTCTCCCCAGCTAAGCGATTGGTCATAGTGCCCTATGTTGAAGCCTGAACGCCGCCATTGCACGGAACTTTCCAGCCTCGGTTTGTCTGGGTCTGTCTGGATAATAAATGGCTTTCGATTTGTGCTTCACCAATTTTTCCGGTATCAAGGCGAATTGGCGGGCAAAGACTGCAGAGCGGGGAACGCATGGTTGATGCAGATGGTTTTCGACCGAACGTTGGCATTGTCCTCGCCAACGGCCAGGGCACAGGACAAGTACTATGGGCGCGCAGGGTTGGCGGGCATGATGCCTGGCAGTTTCCCCAGGGTGGCATCCATGAAGGTGAAACGCCGGAAGAAGCATTGTTTAGAGAACTGCACGAAGAAGTTGGCCTGCAGGCTGGCGAAGTAAAAATAGTTGCTAGCACCAAAGGCTGGTTGCGATATCGCCTGCCGCGGCGTCTGCGACGAAACAATTCAACGCCTGGATTTGTCGGGCAAAAACAAAAATGGTTCTTGTTGGAAATGCTTGCAGAAGACGACGCGGTAAGTATGGATTGTGGACCTAAGCCCGAGTTCGACCACTGGGCCTGGGTGTCATTCTGGTTTCCACTGACCCAGGTGGTGGACTTTAAACGTGGTGTCTATCGGCGGGCATTGGCAGAACTGGCGCCGCATCTACCTTTGAGTGACATGCCGGGATAATGCTCAACGCACTTCGTCAAATCGTTCTAAAGTTTACCGCTCACAGTCATTTTGCAGACGCGGTGAAGTCGCTGGTGACCGACGTAAAAGTGGCCATGAACACTGATGTGTGTTCAATCTATCTCCTTAATGCCGAACACAATGCCTACGCGTTGGCTGCCACGGACGGTTTGAATCAGTCTCAAGTAGGTTCTGAATTGCTGAAGCTCGATCAGGGCCTGGTCGGTCTGGTCGGGCGACGGGCCGAACCGCTCAACCTGGATCGGGCTCAGGAGCACCCCAAATATTATTTCCTGCCGGATACCGGTGAGGAAGCTTTCAACTCGTTTCTGGGCGTGCCCATCATCCACCAACGCAGGATGCTTGGCGTGCTGGTGGTCCAGCAAAAGGATTCACGCAAATTTGATGAGTCCGAGGAAGCCTTTCTGGTGACCTTGGCCGCTCAGCTGGCCACGGTGGTATCCCACGCAGAGGCAGTGGGCGACAGCGCGTTACCTAATCCTAAAAAGCATAAGCTGGAAGACAGCTGTTTCATCGGCATAGCCGGGGCGCCGGGCATTGCCATCGGCACGGCAGTTGTCATTCATCCGGTTGCCAACCTCGACGCGGTGCCCGAGCGTGAAGCCGAGAATATTGTCATTGAGCTGGTGTTACTGGAACGCGCCCTGGAAGCGGTCAGGACCGACATCAAAAATATCATCGAACAGTTTTCCAACAGTTTGCCAAAGCAGGAACTTGCGCTGTTTGACGCCTATCTGCACATGCTGGATGAAAACGCCCTGGCCGGTGATATCCGCGCCGAGGTACAACTAGGTCAATGGGCCCAGGGTGCGCTGAAGAAAGTCATACGTGAACATGTTGGTCGTTTTGAGTTGATGGAAGATCCCTATCTGCGCGAACGAGGCGCGGATGTGAAAGATCTTGGTTTGCGTGTGTTGGCCTATCTGCAGGATATACGTGACAAAAAGACCAAGTTTCCAAAAAATACCGTGTTGGTAGGAGAAGAAGTCACTCCGGCAATGTTAGCGAAACTGCCGACCGAGAGGCTTTGTGCGATCGTTTCAAACAAAGGCTCGAGCAACTCTCATGTAGCGATCCTCGCACGCGCCATGGGCGTGCCCGCGGTGATGGGGGCGGTTGATCTACCCACTTATGATCTCGAAGACGAACTGCTTATCGTCGATGGTGACTACGGCGAGGTTTTCACCCAGCCAACGCAACAACGCATAGATCTCAACCGCGAGTTGATGAAACAGGAGCAGATTTTTGATGAAGAACTGAGCGAACTCAAAGACCTGCCCTGCATCACCCGGGATGGCTGGCGCGTGCAATTGTGGGTAAACATTGGCCTGTCTGGCGACATCACCCGCTCATTGGACCGTGGTGCAGAAGGTATTGGTTTGTTCCGCACAGAAATCCCGTTCATGTCCCAGGACCGGTTTCCAACCGAGGCGGAACAGCTGGTCATTTACCGGGAACACATGGAGGCCTTTGAGCCACGACCGGTGACCATGCGCACTCTGGATATTGGTGGCGATAAATCTTTGAGTTATTTCCCCATCAATGAAGAAAACCCATTCCTGGGTTGGCGTGGCATACGTGTGACATTGGACCACCCGGAAATCCTGCTGGTGCAGGTGCGTGCCATGATCAAAGCCAACGCCGGACTCAAGGGTAAGCTGCGCATCATGTTGCCAATGATCTCCAGCCTGACAGAATTGTTCGCCGCTAAAGTACTGATCAAGCAGGCTTTCGATGAAGTAACCGAAGAAGGCTTTGCGGTGACAATGCCGGCAATCGGTGTGATGGTGGAAGTGCCCGCAGCGGTTTATCAGGCGCGCCAATTGGCCAAGGAATCAGACTTCCTGGCAGTCGGTTCAAACGATCTGACGCAATACATGCTCGCGGTAGACCGCAACAACCCACGTGTCGCGCAACTGTACCAGGAGATGCACCCTGCGGTGATCACCGCGCTGCGCGAGGTTGCCCGCGCCGCCCATGCGGAACAAACCGGTCTTGGCATTTGCGGCGAGTTTGCGGGTACCCCGGAAGGTGCGGTACTGCTGATGGCCATGGGTTATCACGTGCTTTCGATGAATGCGACGCACCTGCCAAAGGTGAAATGGGTGATCCGGCAGATCAAGAGGACAGATGCCAGGCGCATGCTGGCGAAGGTCTTACGCATGAATACGTCGGAGGAGGTTCGCGCTTATATGCATCAACAGCTGACTGATGCTGGGCTTGGCCGGGTTTTGCCGCATCATCACGAATAGGTTTGTGTTCTCTCGACCGGTCTGAGGTCCGAGGTTTTCTTTTTCGGACCGC
>Ga0114950_10000002_pt1 | contig 142793 bp, 136 predicted proteins | sample N075metaG_FD_83503 | JGI IMG/M metagenome (GOLD analysis project Ga0114950, IMG submission 83503) | Deep subsurface microbial communities from Kermadec Trench to uncover new lineages of life (NeLLi) - N075 metaG | ecosystem: Environmental > Aquatic > Marine > Ocean trench > Sediment | place...
ACATCTGAAGTTCAGCCACTCAGCGCAGTTATTGAAATGGTAGGGCTTCCAGCCCTGCCGTAAATCGAACTCTCGCAACAGCACCAGGAACTCGTATTCCGAGGCATTAATATGGGATGACAACGACACCAGGTTGGCTTCCAGTTGGTCCAGGCTTTCTCTGGAGAAAGGGCTTGATAGAGCGTGAGCAGCTTGCATGGAGAACTCCTTTTCACGAAGTAATAATACTGGATATACATCCTGTATATTACTTTCAAGCTATTGTATTTAAAAAGATTTATTGGCTATTAGAACGAGCGCTGTTACAACGCGCAGAGCCTACTCCACTTCATCGGGTATCAACTGATGCGTCTAGTCGGATAGGTGTGTGGCCACGAGCAATGAAACCAGACGCCGGACCAATCAGGCATGCTTGGCTTAAAGAGATATCGCAGTGTAATGGCGGACCGGACGAGACTCGAACTCGCGACCTCCGGCGTGACAGGCCGGCATTCTAACCAACTGAACTACCGGTCCAACGGTAGAAGATTCTCGGGTGTAAATGGTGGGTGATGACGGGATCGAACCGCCGACCCTCTGCTTGTAAGGCAGATGCTCTCCCAGCTGAGCTAATCACCCTGAATCCGAGAACGCGCATTCTACAGATTTCCCTTGGGCTGTCAAACACTTGCAATGGAAATCAGGGAATATTTGAAAGCGCTTAATCCACGCTGTTTTTAGTAGTAAAATCTCACCGCTTATGGAAATTTACAAAGAATTTCATTTTGAGGCGGCCCACCGCCTGCCGCAGGTCCCCGAGGGTCACAAATGTGCCCGTCTGCATGGGCACTCCTTTCATGTGCGCATCGAGTTGGCGGGCGATGTTGGCGATACCAGTGGCTGGGTTATGGACTTTGCCGAGCTCAAGCAGCACTTCTCCCCCCTCTATGATCAGCTGGATCATCACTACCTCAACGACATACCTGGCCTGGAAAATCCGACCAGCGAAAATATAGCGCGCTGGATTTGGCAGCGGTTAAGCGACAATTTGCCCTTGCTCAGCGCCGTGGAGATACGGGAAACCTGTACGTCCGGATGTATCTACCGTGGCGACTAAGCGGTGACTTAAAAATCCGGTAACACTGGCAAAAGTGGTTGACAATGCAGGAGAGTCTTTGGAATAAGTATCGGGCTGTAAAGACTAATGTTCACCAATCAGCGCTGACCTGCATGTGTTCCCCAAGCAGACTGAAAGTTACCATGGGTAGCAGTAGAGCAGCAGGTTATTCACAATAAATGGCTGTCACCAAAATTTCACTGACTTAGAGACGGAATTAACTAAGCAACCTTACATACTCCTAGTAACCTATTGTTTTATATGTATAAATTGCTATTGAACAAATTTTAACCAATCTGACATACAAGCCGTGATTGTTGCCCTCAACAGGGTGTTAAACAATTTATACACTGACTTATCCACAGATTTTGTGGACAACCAGGCCGCTACTACACCCAGCGAGATTGATACCATGTCCCACATTGCCGATACACCGTCTCCCCCCTACTACGCCGTCATTTTTACCAGCCTTCGCAGTACCGAAGCAGACGGCTACGACAGTACCGCCCAGCGCATGCTGGAGCTGGCCGCCGCGCAGCCGGGCTTTCTGGGCGTGGAGTCCGCAGGGGAAGACGGCGGTATCACCGTAAGCTACTGGCAGAGCCTGGCAGCGATAAAGTCGTGGAAGCAACAGGATGAACATCTGCAGGCGCAGCGCGCTGGCAAGGAAACCTGGTACAGCGACTACAAAACGCGAATTGCGTTGGTGGAGCGGGATTATGGATTGGCCAATGGGGGACAGACTTAAGTCTGTCCCCCATTAATGCAGGGTGCGTTCGGTCATCACCAGGGCTTGCAGCTGGTTACCCAGCATAATCACGTGCCCCCGCTCCCGTTCGACACCTTCTACACTGTATTCAAAGTGATACTGACGCCATATGTGCCAGTTGCCGCGCTCGTCCCTGCTCAGTGACATGCGGCGAATACTAACTGTTTCATCCAGTAGCTGGACACCATCACTGTGACAACTGCGGCGGGCAGCCTGCAAGGCCAGCTCCCTTACCCGCATGGACTGGAAGAGGTATACCGCAAACGCCACCAGCAGCAGGCCTACCGCTACTTGTCCAAGAGTCAGAGTCATGCCGTGGGCTTTTTAAGGCGGCGCATGACCGTCTGGAATCCCAACACGATGTCATCACCTACCCGTAGACGGCCATGTATAAAGGTCATTGAGCCGGTCCTCTTCACCACTTCGCCTTCGCCTTCGACCCAATCTCCCAGCCGGGCTGCGGCAATAAAGTCACTGCTGAAACTGATGGTGGTGCAGTTTTCCTTCACACCAGACAGGGCCAACATGGTTGCCACGTAATCGGCAAAGGCCATCAATACACCGCCGTGCACCGTGCCGATACCATTGCAATTATGTGCCTCCGCCTGAAAACCCAATTTCAAACCGGTATCTGATTTTCGATAATAAAAGGGGCCGATATGGTCTTCAGCCGGGCTTATGCCGGTCAGGGATTTATATCCCTCGGGTATCTCGCTCAACGCTGGTACTCCTTGATGTCATTGATAATGCCACGCCAGGCCTGGTCCGGCAGCGTATAGGGAGCGTAAATACTCAGGCGAGTAGCGATGCCGGCATACTTGTCGTGCAACTGCGCCGCTATAGTAGAGGGCTCGCCGCACACTGCAACATGACTTAAAAGATCGTCGTCGATTAATGCCGCCATATCATCCCAGCGGCCCTGTTTGGAGAGTTTGTTTAGCTCTGGCTGTAAATCTCCATAGCCGACGGCTTCCATCGGTGCCCGATAGGCCGGCGTGGACCCATAAAATGCCAATAGCCCGCGTATGGTTTGCGCCGCTGCAGTGTACTCTTCTTCGGTAGTACCGGTGACACACATGGCGCCTACTTGCACTATAAAACGGGAATCTTCCAGCACGGATTTTTCGCGGCCCTGGGCCAGCGCCGGCAGCTGCTGTTGTTGCAAGAATTGCAAGGTATTGAAGGGATGCACTATCAGCCCGTCGGCTACCTCCCCGGCTACGGCGGTCATCTTCGGCCCAACTGCGGCCAACAGCACCGGCGGAGCGCCGCAACTCAAGGGCCCGGCATCAAACATCGGTGTCATCAATGTGTGCCGGTAGTAGTCACCCTGAAAATCAAGCGCCGTATTGTTTTGCCAGCAGTCAAAAAATGCCTTAACGGCAAGTATGTATTCCCGCATCCTGGCGGCAGCCGGATCAAAGTCGATGCCAAATCGCTTCTCAATATGAGGCTTTACCTGTGAGCCGATACCGAGCATAAAGCGACCATCCGAGTAGCGCTGCAAGTCCCAGGCCTGGTAGGCAATATGTGCGGGGTTGCGCGGAAAAGCCACCGCTATACCGGTGGCGAGAGTCAGCTGCGGAGCATGCTCACATGCCAGCACCAACGGCAAGAATGGATCGCCATTACCTTCCAGGGTATACAACCCGTCATAACCAAGCTCTGACAGTCGGCGCGCTTCTTCCGCGGCATCACCAAGTTGCGCGTACAAAGGTCCATCTACCAGCACTGCTCACCCTACTCTTTACCCCGGAAGTCGGTATACAATTTCACTATGCAAACGTATTGTCAAACAACGCCACCCCGGCCAGCCAACAGCCGTGAACAGCAACGGGCACATAGCCGCGAACTGATTCTCAATGCTGCCGTGATTTGCTTTGCCCGCCTGGGATTTGAGGCGGTATCCATTGCCAACATCGGCAACCGCTCCCATCCAGAGTGGATTGCATTGATGTTCAGAAAGAGCGCCAGCCCCGGACCGCGCCTGACCTGGTTGATTGATAATTACCTGCGCCCGGCACCGCGATGACCTACCCCAGCATGGTTGCCCTGTTCGGCGCTACCCAGGGGCTACTGCTGGCCCTGGTACTGTTGCTGCAAAGAGGTGGCCGGCGCACCGCCAATATCATCCTGGGAGCCTTCATCCTGGCAGAATCCCTGCGTTTGTTCCTGCTTGCCTTCACCTACGGGGGATTCTATTTGTCCCGACCCGAACCCTATGCCCTGCTCAACGTCACCATGGCCTTGGGACCGCTGCTTTACTTCTATGTGCGCGCCCTGACCGAGCCCCGCTTCAAAGTGAACAAGAGCACGCTGTGGTGGCACCTGGCCCCGGCCGCCGTGTTAATGCTGGCCAGCCTGCAGTGGCTGCACAGCCTTAGCGGAGATCAGTGGCAAACTGAAGTGAATATGCATGCGTCCACCCGGTTGTTTTTTTGGAGCTCTATCGTGCCTATCATCGGTTTTATTTCGCTGATGGTTTACGCACTGCTGTCTTATCGCAAGCTGGCTCCCTATCGCCAGCTTATTTCTGAACACTTCTCCGCGCTTGAGTCGATTAACCTGAACTGGTTGCGGGTGCTCATTTTCTTCTGCCTGGCGACAGCGGTCACATCCATTGCTGTAGAGGGCTTGAGGCTACTCAGCACTAACAACCTGGGGCCGCGCGTACTGGTGTCGCTGGTGATGTCGGTGCTAATGATTTACTCCATAGGCTTTATGGGCATGCGCCAACCGCAAATTTTTCAAGCCGAAGAAAAGAAGAGCAGCGCTGACAAGTACAAAAAGTCCGGGCTCAATCAACAGGAATCCGCCATTCTCTGGGACAAGCTGGAATTACTCATGCAGACCGAACAACCCTTTCTCCACAATGGCCTCAAACTGACCGAACTGGCTGAAATACTGGATGTTGTACCCAACCACCTGAGCCAGATCGTTAATACCCACGCCGGGCAGAGTTTTTTCGACTACATAAACAGTTACCGGGTTCAGCGAGCCAAAGAGCTGTTGCGAGACCCGGCACATAGTGATCAGTCCATCGCTCAGCTGGCGCTGGAAAGTGGCTTCAACAGCCAGAACACGTTTTATACGCAATTTCGTAAAAAAACAGGCACAACTCCCTCCAAATACCGCCGCGGAGTTTGTTAACATTGGCACAACTCCTGTGAGGTACACCATGATTCAACGTTTAAGCACACTGATACTATGCGCCGCCCTGCTCGCCGGGTTGAGCGCCTGTAGTTCTACCCCAAGCTATAACCCAACTGTCTACCCCTATGAAATCAACACCGAGCTATTGGCGAAAACCCCGGTAAAACGGGTGATTATCGCGCATATTAACCTGGGTGGTCCCTCCCGCCACTACCTGCGGGATATTGAACCGCGCCTGGACAAGATGGTTGAACATTACCTGGAAGAACAGGGCATCACGGTTTTACCACGGCGCAAGTTCGAGCAGCGCTGGAAAACAGCTGTGCGTATCTATGGCAACCCCTACGACCCAACATCTGGCAGGATCAATCGCAAAACCTTCACCCTCATACTGGTTAAGGTTCGCGACCAACTACTTGAAGCCGAGGACATAGACGCGATTATCTTCACCGACCTTGTCGAACAGGATATTGCCTTTTCCGGCGGCCTCAAACACCTGGCTCGATGGAATGGCGTGTCCCGAAAACCTACCCTGCAGGGCCCCGGCGACGGCGTTTCCGCCGGCTTTGACTGGAATAAGCCCGCCAAGGCGGCCTCTCTGACGGTGAGTATCTATAATATGGAATTGCAGCGCTTGTTCACCAGCACCGGCGGTCTGGACACGACCGAGGCCATTGATACGCGCTCCAGCAGCGGGCGTTTTGTGCGCCGTCGCAGTTTGCTGGAGAACAACAGCCATCTTCGCGAGGGTATAGAGCTGGCTTTTTATCCCTTCGTGCCCATGAAAAATTACCCGGGCGCGGAGTAGGCGCTGCTAAATGACTTCCAGGGCGCGCTCGATACACCACATGACCGAGAGCGTTCCCAACAGGTAAACCGGCACGGGTAGCAATTGTTGCTCGTAGCCGCGTATCAAACCGCCCATCAGCTTCCAGATAGCGACAATAAGGAAGATAAAGGCAAGCTGACCGATTTCAATGCCCACGTTGAAAAACAGCAGGGCCAGGGGCACTTCTGCCTGTGGCAGGCCCACTTCTATGAGGGCGCCAGCAAAACCCATGCCGTGCAACAGGCCAAACATGCCCGCCAGCCACCAGGGGTAGCGCCGGAACAGGCCAGCGCCATCCCGGCGTGCCAAGCTGACCGCCAGCACAAAGATGCTTACCGCAATGGCAAACTCTACCAGTGCGACCGGGTACTCAAAATATCCCAGGGTAACCAGCGACAAGGTAACGCTGTGGCCAAGGGTAAAAGCAGTAATCGTCCAGATCAGGCGCTTGTTCCACCCCACCAGTAACAGCAGACCAAACACAAACATCAAGTGGTCCATACCACTCCAGATGTGCTCCATGCCCAGCCAGGAATACTCCCCCATCACCTGCGTCGATGTGGGTTCTGCAGGCACCACAAAACTAAGCTGATTGGTATTCAACAAGGTCTGGTAGAAATACCCATCGCGAGTTTCCAGCGAAAACAGCACTGAGGCCTGGTTTTCCGGTAAACCGCTTATGGCAATAGTCTGTCCCACCAGGCTACCGGTACAGACCAATCGGAAACTGGTCACAACGCCAGTCCCCTCCAGCGTGCCACCATCGTTGCCCTCAACACTGCAGGAACCAGGAAACACGGGCAGCAGGGGTACAGCACTGGTTTTTTGCGCCGGTGTTTTCCAGATCACGTTGTACTGGCCATCTCCGGTTTCAAATATCCGCAATAACGAGGGTGCAAAACGATGTGCCTGCGCATTGGCACTGCATAGCAAAGTGATCAGAATAAATCCTACCAGACGGCTGCTCACAGGATCACCTCATAGCCTTGCCTGACAATCGTGACAGCATCGCGCAACGCTTTGCGTCGCCTCTCAAGCTTCAAATCCCGCCGCAGTTGCTGCTGGACTTCATCGAGACGGGCATCTCGTGCCGGCTGTAATTGCTCTATCCAGACCAGGTGATAGCCATAGGTGGATTCAACCGGCCCCACCCAGGTATGGGCCTGGGGTTCCAGTGCCTGCAGGTTCATAACAAATCCCGCACCAAAATTTCGCGCCAACTGCTGGGGCGATTGTGCTACAAACCTGTAGCCCGGCAGGAACGGTGAACTCAACTCCCTGGCAAGCTCGGGAGCCAGCGATTGCGAACGGATTGTTTCCGCAACGGTTGCCAACTCACTCTCTCTGTCCCGGGTTATGTAGACATGCTCTATGGTGTAACGCACGGGCCTGCGCAGCTTTTCCCGCCTTTGCTCGAAGGCAAGTTCCACATCCTCAGCCGTTGGCACCAGCGGCGGATAACGCAACAGTAACAACTGCTCCATCACCTGGATAAGCCGTCGTTTCACCACCTCGTCACCGAGGTGTAACTTCATACGCAGTGCCTCTTTAAACAGTTGCTCTTCGCTCTTGTCGCCAGCCATCTGCAGAAAATTCATATTGCGAATCAGTCGTTGGCGCACCACCGGATCATACTGGTAAATGTCCAGCTCCAGGCCCTCGCGAAACAACATCTCTCTATCCAGCTCAGCACTGATCATGCCGGCCAGTTGTTGATCGCTGGGCGCGCGTCCCGTGGTGCTGAACCACTGCTTCTTCAGGTTGTCCACACGGCTGGCAGGCAGCGGTCCGACCGTGGGCAATGGCGGCGGATCAAGCCAGCGCAGAACAGCAAAGAGAGCGGCACCCAACACCAGGAAATGCAGCGCCGGACGGCGCAAAAAGTTTCTCATCTCAACAATTAATCTCGTTGTGTGGCATGCCAAATAGGAGAGCTTACCGCTCGCTCCTGGATATAGGGCCGGTGCTGGGCGCCGCAGCATCCCTCCAGACCTTCTCCAATGCTGTCCGGTTGGTTGCAGTCCACTGCGTTGGCAACACAGATCTGCTGGCTCCAGCGACAGCGCGGATTCTCAACCGCCCGGGCATAGTAGTAGGAAAACTGGCTGGGCTGATAATCCGGGTCTTCCCACACCGCACACAGGCGATCAAAACCATCGCCCTGCGGCTGGCAACTACTTGCTTCAACTGTAGCGCCGTTGTTGGCATCACCAGCCACATCGTAGACCTTCTCGTGGCCCTCGCCACTGGCATCAACCCAGCCCTTGATAATTTGTAAGCGTTGCAGGGGCACACTAACAGAGCTGCCCACTCCGGCGTCACGCTGCGCGGCCACTGCAAAACGTGGTGTGGGCCCGGGCGTTAAAGTACCGCCCATTGCCACGCCCTGTTGATAGGCCCGCTCTACCATGTCATTGCGTTCGCACAGATCTGCTTCGATATCAGCACCGCCAAAAAAGCGCAGCTCTATACGCGGCCCGCTGGTGGCATAGGTTTCCCGGCGCTGCATGGCATCAAACAAGGCATCACGACTGTTTTCCGGCGCCCACACTGCAGCCAGCCCACCCGGATTAAATTCCACATCATCAACCAGCCCCGGGGGTATTTCTTCACTGGCCGGAACGCCGGCACCGCCGTGGCCCTGGAAGCGCTCTTCACTGACAGCGCCGGGGGTTCCCAGGTGGGTATCGGTACTGCCAATAAACCCGGTCTTGAAGGGGTTGACTCCAAGACGCTGCTGCTCGCGCAATCCATCACGCAGCACTTCGCGCACAAAACCATCATCAGATTGGGGAGCTTGCCGCGTCCAGCTCTGGAACTTGCCACTGAATTTATCGTAGGGCAGTTGCTCGAAGGCACACAGTTCATCCTCGCTAACACCGGCCAGGTAGAAGCATTCGCTGGAGCCCTTGTGCTGTATTACTTCCACCAGTGTTTCCAGTTTCGCCCTGGTGGCCGCCTGCTTCGCGGTCAGTGCAACGCCGTCTTCCTGCAAGGTTTTGAACATATAACCATCGCTGAGATTGGAGTTGTGGGGTATGACGATGACGTCACAGCTACCATCGGTAGAGAGACAGGCTTCATCCAACTGTTGGTACAAATTTACCGCCAGTTTTTTACTGTCAATAAAGCTGATAGGCAGGTCCGGCACTTCGGCATTACGAAATATTACATTGCGGTGGGTATTGCCCAGGTTCTCCGATGCCCCCGTCCACTCGTAGGCTACAAAAGACGTGAACTGGCAATTCTCGCTGCGATCATAGGCGGCCTCAGCCGCAGTCTGCATCTCCTGCCAGGGGCCCCTGCTCGCCGCCAGGCAGACAGCACCATCATCACCACAAAAACCCAGCCGGTTGCCACTGGCGGCAGTAGCATTAAACAGGTAGAAGGCCACCCGCGGAAACCATCGATACACCTTGCAGGACCAACCGTCATAGCCGGGCATACCTGGCGTTGTACAGGTTTTCACTTCGCCCAGCAGTTCGGCATGATCGGTTACCGCTGCAAAATCCAGCGGCCGCTGCAGTTGTATCTTGCGCTGCGCCTTACCGTCCATCCAGGGCTGTATGCCTATTTCCGCACCTCTGGCGAAGTCATAGGCCTGCGCGGGCGTGGTGCGCGTATCCTGGGTACTGGCATCAAGGCTATAACGGGTGTGGACATGCAGATCACCCCAGTACAGGTTGTTGGAGGGATTGTAATGCTGGCAGGGTTGGCGTTGCTCACTGTAATCAACAGCACTTGCCGGTATCGCAAAGACCACAAGGGCCAGCCCGTACAGTACCGCCGTACTAGTCTTCATAGTGCTGTGCTTCACCTTTCAGTTGCGCTTCAACTGAACCCATTAAATCAGCCTGGCTGAGCATACCCGCATTCCAGGTGGCAATGTAATTGAGGCTGTCGGCCACCGAGTGATCGCGCGCATACAGAATCATTTCCTTGCTGCCACGAATGGCCAACGGCGATTTGCTGGCAATATCCTGCGCTATCTCCATCACCCCTGACAGCAGCGCTGCACGGTCGGCGAACACGCGATTAACCAGCCCCAACTCGCGGGCTTCTTCCGCGCCGAGCTGGCGGCCTGTGTAAGCCAGTTCTCGCATCATGCCATCGCCAATGAGCCTGGGCAGGCGCTGCAGGGTACCCACATCCGCGGTCATGCCCAGGTCAATTTCCTTCACCGAAAACCAGGCATCGGCCGAGCAGTAGCGCATATCACAACAGGTGATCATGTCGATGCCGCCGCCGATACAGGTGTTGTGAATAGCAGCCAGTACCGGCATGCGGCATTTTTCGATGGCGCTGAGATTATCCTGCATCCGCAGCACGGTGCGCCGCAGCGTCTCTCTCGAGCGTGCCTCTTCTCCGGACACCGAGGTAACACCTGCAAACATGGCCAGGTCGATACCCGCGCAAAAGTGTTTGCCGTTACCAGACAAAATGGCAACCCGAATGCGCGGCTCTTCATCGAGCCATTCAAAGCAGGCCTGCAGCTCAACCCACATGGCTGCATTCATGGAATTGGCCTTGTCCGGACGATTCAGTGCCACCACCGCAACGGCACCCTCCAGGGTCACAGCCAGTGTTTCGTATGTCGGTAGCTCTATCGCTGCCATTGTTTCTTCAAGTTGGCCAGTAACTGACATAGTCTTCAACCTTTCTGTCGGGTAGGGATTTGGCCGCACCATCGCGGCTACCAAAATAGAGAAATCCAATTATCTGCTCATTGTCCGCCACGCCCAGAGCCTTGTTCACGATGGTATCTTCAACATAGCTTCCGGTACGCCAGATGCCTGCGTAGCCCTGGGCTTCTGCCGCCAGCAACAGGGCATGGGCTGCACAGCCGGTCGATAGCAGCTGTTCCTGCGGCGGCACTTTGGGATGCGGGCTAGTACAGCAAATTACTACGATCATCATTGGCGCGCGCAACGGCGCGTTCTGCGCCTTGCTGCGAGCGGTTTCATCCGCCGCTGGATTGCCGGCCAGCAAGCTGTTTAGAAAAACCTGCCCCAGTTGTTGTCGGGCCGCACCGCTGATTACCTGAAATCGCCATGGCTGCAGCCAGGCATGATCCGGGGCGCGCAGGGCCGCCCTGAACATATTTTGCAGCGACACCGAATCGGGAGCGGGCTCCACCAGGCGTGGTGACGAGTTGCGTCGTAGCAGTGATTGTAGCGATTCATTCATGGCCGGGAATTATACAGGCACGCCCACCATTATGTTCATAAAGCCTTCATCTTTACTGCAGCTGTCCACATTTCTGCACCACTGCCTGAGCTCATCGGCACTGACGGAAACCAGCCGGTGTTCTATGTGATCGACAATGGCAAAGGGTAGCTCCAACTGCGCCAGCAACTCGATCAGCGCCGCACCGGTGGTGCCTGCCTGACGCAGGGAGAATGGCGTCAACTCGATAATCATCTTGAGATCAGGCCCACTGCTCTTGAGCAGGGGCATCAAACCCTGCACCACCTGCTGCTCAGAGCCCTGGGTATCAATTTTAACCAGGTCCAGCCGCTCACAGTGGGGTTGCAGGTACACTGCGCCAGCAGCCAACTCAATATTTATTGCCTGCCGTGACTGATCGTCTGTATACAACTGATGGTCGCCGAGATTATCCGGGTGCAGGTGTAGCTGCCCCTCTCCTGGCTCGGCTGCCAGCGCCATGGCGGCGGCGTGAACCCGGTCTCCAAATTTATTCAATTGTATGTTTTTCGCCAGCAACGCATAGTTGCGCGGTTCGGGCTCGAAGGCATAGACCTTGCCATGTTCACCTACACAGGCGGCAGCGAGCACAGTGAAGTAGCCAATGTTGGCGCCCGCATCGAGAAAGCTATCGCCCGGCTTGAGAAACCGCTGCACCAGGCTGGTTTCGAAGGGCTCCCACAAGCCATCCCTGCGCAGCACCTCGGATATATAGATGTCTTTGTCTGCGTGTACCTGCAACTGCAATACAGGCACGATGCCGGGCAGTTGCAACGGCACCGACAAGATGCATTCAGTCACTGGACTTGCTCGGCCGCTTTGAGAATCTCGGGCGTAACCCGCTCGCCAGTCTGGTAATAAATTTTCTGCGCCAGGGTGACCTTGTGCAGTTGTGTAGACAAGAGCCTTTTCAGGACCAGGCTGTTCAGCAAAGCACCCAGGGGTCCCAGTCCTACTTCCCAGCGCATGCTGTTGCGCAAATAAACCTGGTCGCCGCGCTGTACTACCCCGTAATCAAAAAAGTGGCTGCTAAAAGGCGGTATGGGGCCCTTGTCGCCCCGGTGCAGTCGCAGCGTAAAGCCGTTTCCCTCCATCCATTGGGTCACGGTCTCATCCAGTTGCATGAACTTGCCCTGGGTAACTCGCCGGCTGGTACCTACACCGATGCGCTGACTGGTAGTGAACTCAACGGCGGTCAGCCCCTGCACGTACATGTCGGGTTTTGACAAATCGCGCAGCAGCAACCAGACCTCGCTTTTTTCGAGCTGGACCGGGTATTCGGCTGTAACGGTATGCATGGAGTATCCGCTGGTATGAATGCAGCGCTGCAAAGTACTACAAGTGGGGGTTTACTGCCAACCGATGGCTTCGGCAAATTCCTCGGCATGATGAATAATCCACTCGTGGGCCGCTTCCTCACTACTCAGCTGGCGACCTTCGCTGTGGTTAATATCGCGTCGATAATCTTCTATCTGGCAAAATTGCGCGACCATGCGTGCCTTGAAGGCTTCGTTCGACTGCGAAAACTGGACCCCGGCTTCATAGCCACCATCGCTCTCACGGCACCAGACCACCGTACCGGTAGCACGATAATCAGGCCAAATATCGGGCATTGATATGGACAACTGTGAGCCCAGCGGCACAGGTTTCAACAGGTGGAATGACAGTCCGCCAGCAGAAATATTCGCCAGGCTGACCGAGGGTGTGGCTGCCTGTTCATCCACAGCAATATCAATGGGTATTGCCGCAGGGTGCCTGATAAATTTACGCATGCAAAGACCTGACTACCTTTAACTACCTGGAGTATCTTTACCGTTATCAGTTCATGGACTCATTTACACCCACACAGTAGTAAAACTGTGAAGCAGCGCACATAAATCCTCGCAATCAGCTCATATCAGCGTAGTTGTTGGGCAACTTGAGACTTATCTCTACCGCTCCACCTCCCAGGCGCACACTGTCCAGGCTCAGCTCAACATCGTCCCGACCCAACACGTTATGATCAAATTTGTAGACCGGCTGGGCCGCGCCCGCTTGCGCCCGTGCTTCATAGTCTGTGCTGCGCCCAGTGGTTGTCTCGTGCTGCCGTTCCCATAGCAGCAATGCATTGCTGCCGTGCCTTTTTTTCAGCATTGCCATGGTCTGGCCTGGAGACAGCACGACCGCCGATGCATTATTGCCGCCAAAGCCCTTGGCATTGACAATGGCATAGCGCTGCTGGGCTATATCAATCTCCCTGGGGTCGGTGGAAATATCCAGGTTACTGCAATCCACGTCTGCAGCCACTGCATCAATAGTAGGAATACCGGGCAGCACACCATGCCGCCAAATGCCCAATGTCGTGGTCAGTTGGTCAGCAGCGGCACTACCGATTGAGTGCCCAAGAAAGGCCTTTACCGCCACCAGTGGCCATTTCTCAATACCGAAGGTCCGCGCTACCTGGTTGAGTATATGGGATTCGGTAACACGGTTTTGGGGAGTGCCGGTACCGTGCGCCTGCACCAGTCCACCGCGGCGAACAGCCTCTTCTCCCAACAGGCTGCGGGTCGCAGCAAGCGCCTTGGCAACAGTAATGTAATTACCCACACCCGGCGCAGCGATAGATTTTTTGTGACCGTCGGCATTGACGAAAACATCGCTGACGGCGCCGTATACCCTGGCACCGACCTGCAGCGCCAATTCATCGTCAAACAACACCACCATCTGGGCAGACTCGGCGATGGTGAAACCGCAATTTTCCGCAAACGGGCGGCAGGCGCGACGGTGATCAGGCTCCTGCTCAGCCGACAAGCCGTCCAGCTCTCGTAGTCCACGTTCGCTGGCCAGTGCACCCATGGCGGCATAGCCTTCCATTATTTCCGGCGTTATTGGCGCCTCGGCATTACCTACAACGGCAATGCGGCTACGCCCACTCTGGATATCGGCCATGCCCTGGCGCAGGTTATACAGAAACGAGGCGCAGGCTCCCATATTAGTACCGGTAGTACCGAAACTGCCCAGCACATACGCGTTGATGAAATCCGCCGGCATCTCCGCGAAACCAAGCGGGCACTGTTTGGACGTCACTTTACGACCGTTGTAACGCGCCTTGACCATGCCGCCATTACCATTGGCGTCGAGTTGGCCCATGCCACTGCCGGCATACACCGATATCTGGTCTGCCGGGACCAGTGAACGCAACTCATCCCAGTTGAGGCCACTACCGCCCAGTGCATCTGAGACGGCGTAAATTGCCATTTGCAATCCACGCGGGTGGCTGCGGGATGGGTACAGCGCACCGGGATCGAAACCACTGGGCAATTGACCGGCCGCTTTTACTGCCGCTTCGCGGTGGGTAGGCAACAAAAACATCATGCCCTCGCCAATTTCCACGTGCACGTGTAAATCATCAACCGGGGTGACCTGCCACCCACTCGGCACCTGTTGCGGGAGGTGCTTGGCCTGGGTGCGAAAGCTCATCGGATAATCTTCAGAGTGTGCCACTATGCGGCGATTCCAGGCCACCGCATCCACGTCATAAAATGTCGACTCGATGCGGCGTATCAAGGTACCGTCCCGCAGCAACTGCCGCTGTGATTCAGAACCATCCCACTGCAGACCCATCAGTGTCGCCAGGGACTGCCAGGTGCTATCTGCATCTGCCTGTGGCAATGAATCGATAACCATGCGCCGGTAGGCGTGATGCGACGAGCTTCGGCCTGCGGCGTTGATGCCACCACAACCTACAATAACGGGTAAACGCACGCTGGTGCCTCACTGTCTGGTAAAGAGTCATTGTAAAAACACCTCAAGCAAGTCAGTATGGCATTTCAGCCATAATATGTGGTTTTTCAGCCACACAAAATCTCACTATTTCGAGGTAAGCCGATGATTCGCGTTGTGTTGGCACTGTATCCGCGCACTCTTGCCACCAGCCTGGCCCTGCCGATGGACGTGCTGCAGGCAGCCAGTCAGGCAGCCAGCATCGAATCCAGGGGGGCGCCGCAACTGCAGTTGCAACTTGCTGCACAAGACAAACGGCCGGTCTCCATCGTGGGCGGACTGGAGATAACACCCCACATCACCCTGGCTGAAGTTGCACCCTGCGACATGTTGCTACTGCCTGCAATGTGGCGCAACCCACAACCGGTACTGAACAGCCAGCAGGAGTTGCTGGCACTGCTGCCGGAACTCGCCGCGGCGGGCACCCGTATTTGCTCGATTGGTACCGCCAGTTGTTTCCTTGCTGCCAGCGGTTTACTGGATGGCAAAGCCGCCACCACACACTGGGCGTACATGGATGAGTTCCGGCGCCGTTATCCGGCGGTCAAACTCAAGCAGCGCCACCTGATCACCCAGAGTGACAAGCTCTATTGTGCAGGCAGTGTCAACTCGGGCGCGGACCTGATGATCCACCTGATTGAAGACTGGTTTGGCCAGCGCGTAGCGCGGTCCGTGGAAAGCCAGTTTTCGCCAGAGATTCGTCGTCCCTTCCGGGCCCATGCTTACCAGTCCCTGGAAGACAGCGCCCATCACGACGAACTGGTGCTGTCTGCCCAACAATGGCTGCAAGACCAGTTGCACAAACCTGTATCCATGACCGAGCTGGCCGATTCTCTGGGCTGCAGCACACGCACCCTTAACCGGCGTTTCAAAAATGTTACCGGCCAGACACCGGGCAATTACCTGCGCTCCCAACGCCTGGCCGCGGCCCGGGAATTATTGCGCGCTACCAATCTGTCGGTGGGTGAGGTGGCCTGGCAGGTAGGCCTGCATGATGTGAGTTACTTTACCAGTCAGTTTCAGCGCCACACCGGCCAGACTCCGGCCCGGTACCGCCAAAGCGTGCGTGGCAAGCTCTTTTCACCGAATCTCTGACTTGCCTGCAGCCCTTGCCAAACTTGTATCCCGGGGGTGCTTGTGGCTAAATGAGCGCCCCTCAAAACACCCGTAGCAAGGAGCTCGGCATGAGCCAGGAATCAGTCGTCATCATCAGTGGTGCCCGCACACCCATGGGTGGACTACAGGGTTGCCTCGCTGACGTGACAGCGCCAGAACTGGGTGCCACTGCTATCGCCGCCGCGGTTGAGCGTAGCGGCATAGATGCGGGCGATATCGATGAGGTTTTTATGGGTTGCGTGTTACCGGCGGGCGTAAAACAGGCACCGGCCAGGCAGGCGGCCATCGGCGCCGGAATTCCCACCAGTGCCGGGGCGGTAACCGTCAACAAAATGTGTGCCTCGGCCATGCAGGCCACGATTTGTGGCCACGACAGCATTATTGCCGGTACTAACAAAATCGTGGTCGCCGGCGGCATGGAGAGCATGACCAATGCACCACACCTGATTCCAGGCGCTCGCGGCGGCGTACGCAGCGGGCATAAAACCATTACTGACCATATGTTTATCGACGGCCTCGAAGATGCATACACCGGCCGTGCCATGGGGTCTTTCGCCCAGGAAACTGCCAATGCCCGCGACCTCAGCCGCGAACAAATGGACGCCTTCGCGATCGAATCCCTGACTCGTGCCCAGCAAGCCATCGACGCGGGTAAATTGCAGGCAGAAACAGCACCCGTCACCATTGTGACCCGCCGTGGCGAAATCACGATTACCGATGACGAACAACCCCATAAAGCCAACATCGACAAGATTCCCACCCTGCGTCCCGCTTTTGCCAAAGACGGAACCATTACCGCGGCCAACTCCAGTTCAATTTCCGACGGCGCCAGCGCTCTTTTGCTAATGTCCGAGAGCGAAGCCGCCGCCCGTGGCCTAAGCCCCATGGCACGTATTGTCGCGCATTCACGCAATTCCCTGGCGCCGGAAGATTTCACCATTGCCCCCATTGGCGCCATCGAGAAGGTGCTGGCAAAGGCCGGCTGGGAAAGCGGCGATGTCGACCTCTATGAAATCAACGAAGCTTTTGCCATGGTCACCATGTTGGCGATACAGGACCTGGGACTGGATGCCGCCAAGGTAAATGTGCACGGCGGTGCCTGTGCACAGGGCCACCCGATAGGCTCAACCGGTGCTCGTATTATTGTCAGCCTGATGTATGCCCTGCAGCAATACGGCAAGCAGAAAGGCGTTGCCGCCCTGTGCATTGGTGGCGGCGAAGCAACCGCCGTAGCGATTGAATTACTGTGAGTCAACACCATGGCACTTAACAGCACAGCAGAAATCATCGACGATATTCGCAAGGGCAAGATGGTCATCCTCATGGATGATGAAGACCGCGAGAACGAGGGTGATCTCATTATTGCCGCCGAAGCCGTCACGGCCGAAACCATTACCTTTTTTGCCAGCGAGGCCTGTGGACTTATCTGCCTGCCACTGATGCCCGAGCAGGCGCAGCGATTGAACCTGCCCTTGATGGTGCGTGACAATCACTCGCAGCACGAGACCAACTTTACCGTGTCAATAGATGCCGCGAATCGCGTCGGCCCCGGTATCAGTTCCGCCCAGCGGGCGCAGACAGTCGCCGCCGCCGTCGCCGCAGATGCTGCTCCCGAGGACATCATACAACCGGGGCATATCTTTCCGTTGGTCGCCAATCCCGGCGGGGTACTGCGTCGAGCTGGCCACACTGAAGCCGGCACCGACCTGGCCCGCATGGCCGGCTTCAATCCCGCCGCCCTCATTGTGGAAATCATGAACGAAGACGGCACCATGGCGCGGCGTCCCGAACTGGAAGAATTCGGCAAAAAACACGATCTGAAAATTGGCACCATAGCCGACCTGATTGCCTACCGCGCTATGCATGAGCAGTCGGTAGAACTTAAAGATCGTAAAACCATCGACACGGAGTTCGGTGAATTCGAGCTGCACACTTTTCTCGACCTGGTGGACGGTCTTTTGCACTACGCATTAGTCAAAGGTGAAATCGATGAGGACCAGCCCCTGCTAGTGCGGGTACAAACCCTCAATACCCTGCGCGATGTACTGGGCACCCGCCTGCCGGAAGAAAAACCCGGCTGGTCTTATCGGCGCGCCATGGCGCGCATTGCCGAGGAAGGCAGCGGCGTGATGGTGATTATTTCCCAGCCGGAAAGTACTGAGCAATTGCTGGAGGAAATCATACAGTTTCCCAGCGTACCCCAGACCGTGAGCGCAGCCGGCGAAAACGGCACTCATATTTACCGCCTGATCGGCACTGGCTCGCAGATACTCAAGCAGTTGGGAGTGGGGAAAATGCGCGCCTTGTCAGCCCCTACCCGCTTTAATGCCATTTCCGGCTTTCATCTGGAAGTGACCGAGTTCGTCGAGGCATGAAAGTGGAGCGGGTGATGGGAATCGAACCCACGTGTGCAGCTTGGGAAGCTGCCGTTCTGCCATTGAACTACACCCGCGATATTCAAGCAGCTCTATAGTAACCGAATTACAGCTTGCTGAAATCAGCTTTGCGCTTTTCCATAAAGGCCATGATGGCCTCGATGTTCTCTGGTGAGCCGGCCTGCCTGGCCATGGCCTCATCCTCCGCCACCAGTGCCGCGTCAATATGTGCGCGGTGTGGCAAGCGTAAGGTGGCCTTGATTTCCCTAAGGGAGTTTACCGGCCACTGGGCAATCTCGGCGGCCTTTGCCATGGCGGCAGCCAGCAATTCCTCATCGGCATAACAGCGTGCGGCAATGCCGGTTTCAACCGCCCGACCCGCATCGATCCATTCGGCGGTATAAAACAGTTCAGCCGCATGCTGGGCGCCGATATTGGCCTGCAGCATATAACTGCTGGCAAACTCCGGCACCAGGCCCAACGAGGCAAAAGGCAGGCGCATGCGCAGGCTTTCACCCACGTAACAAATATCCGCGTGGAACAAAATCGTCGCCCCGCCACCAACCGCCACGCCAGCTGCAGCGCCAATCCATGGTTTGCCAAAGGCTGCCACCGCCCGGGCACATATGCCGAACGGGTGTTCTTCAGTGCTGGTGGCGTCGCTGTCACCGAAGCTGGAAAGATCAACACCGGCGCAAAAATTTCCACCCGCACCGGTTACCACCAGGCAATGCACAGAGGAGTCCTGATCGGCATTATTAAATGCCTCGGCAATCTCAAACCACATCGGGGTATTTATCGCGTTCTTTTTCTCGGGCCGGTTGAGGGTTAACAGGCGTACGCCGTCGCGATCCTCCAGCGTGATAAATTCAGGCATTAGAGCCTCCTAGTTGTGGAAGTGCACCATGTCGCCGAGTGCGCCGCGATCGGTGCGGGCATCGTTGATGGGGTTCTGCGTATCTTCAAAGCCGAAGGAGATTCCAAACAGCAGCTTGTTGCCGGCATCTATGCCCAGGCTGGAGCGCACCAGGTCCGCCTGAAAGCTCAGCGCGGTTTGCGGGCAACAGGCCAGGCCGTGTGCCACCAAAGACAGCATCAGGGTTTGCGCATACATACCCAGGTCACAGGCCTCGCGCAGACCAAAGGGTTCGGGCAAAAACAGAAAGGCCACGTGGGGTGCGCCAAAAAAGCTGAAGTTACGCATGAAGACTTCGTTGCGTTTGTCCTTTTCTTCACGCTTGATACCGACTGCATCATAGAGTGCGTGCGCAGCGCCGTACTGCCGGTCCTTGTACACACCCTCGTAGCTACCGTCATAGGGGAAGTCCATGGTGAACTCCCCTTTCACAAATGCCGCCGGCATCACGGTGCGTAATTTTTCGATGGCGTCTGCGGAGGCCACATGCACTTGCCAGGGCTGGGTGTTGCAGTTTGAGGGCGCGCGCAGTGACACATTAAACACCTGGTCCAGTAGTTCTGCGGGCACTGGCTCAGGTTTAAAGCCGCGTATGGATTTACGGCTATTGACGATATCGGCGTAGATATCGGCGGGCCTGGTATTTGTATCAGACATGGTTACGCAACGGCTCCTGTATTTTCCAAGTCGGTAATAGTAGCAGCATCCAGGCCCAGTTCAGCCAAAATGGCGCCCGTGTCATGGCCGGGCAAGACTGGCATGCAACCCACTTCCCCGGGCGTGCGGCTGAAGCGCGGCGCCGGGGCTGTCTGCTGGCAGCCCTCTACATCTACAAACGAACCACGCGCTCTATTGTGCGGATGCTGTGTCGCCTCTGCCATCGTGAGTACGGGCGCGTAACATACATCGGTGCCCTCCATGATTTCATTCCACTGCTCACGGCTTTTGGTTTTAAAACGCGCGGCGATTATCTCTTTCAGCGCCGGCCATCTGGCCTTGTCAAACTGCACCATAAAATCCATCTTGCCGTCTTCACCCAATAACTCTGGCAGTTCCAGCTTCTCGGCCAGCAGAGCATAGAACTGTGGCTCGATGGAGCCGATAGAGACCCACTCCCCGTCAGCACACTGATAGGTATCGTAGTAATGGGAACCCCCATCGAGCATATTGCTCTGACGCTGGCCGCCATCCCACAGGCCTATGCCCTCAAAACCCTGAATGGCTGCCATCAGCGAAATCACCCCATCGGTAATGGCTACATCGACCACCTGGCCATGACCAGAGCGATTGCACTCGAAAAGTGCCGACAATATGCCCATCACCAGATACATAGAGCCGCCGCCAAAATCGCCCACGAGGTTCAGGGGTGGTACCGGGCCAGAATCGGCGCGACCCATGGAGGCCAAAGCCCCGGTTATGGCGATGTAGTTAATATCGTGGCCGGCGGCATGCGATAAAGGCCCGTCCTGTCCCCAGCCGGTCATGCGCGCGTAGACCAGCTTGGCATTGCGCGGCAGGCAGACATCGGGACCCAGACCAAGTTTTTCCATAACGCCGGGACGAAAGCCCTCCACAACGACGTCGGCAGCCTCGATCATTTTCAGTACCACCTCAACGCCTTTGGCATTTTTAAGGTCTACCGCGATCGAGCGTCGCCCCCGCTGCAATACATCCGCCGGGCTGTCGGTAGCGCTCATGGCTCCACCACCCGGCCGATCGACGCGTATCACGTCGGCGCCAAGGTCGGCCAACAACATGCAGGCAAAGGGCGCTGGGCCGATACCGGCCATCTCAATAATTTTTAGGCCTGACAGGGGGCCGGACATAGGCTTATGCTCCTGTGAACTGGGCGGGACGTTTTTCCTTGAAGGCGCGCATGCCCTCTTTGGCATCAGCGGAAGCGAATACCGGACCAGCCAGCTCATCAGAAGCCAGCATAGCCGCGTCTTCCTCCATGCATTCCTGATGTTGACGCAGCGATCGCGTTACCGCCTGCACTGCCAGCGGGCCGTTCTCGCAGATTCGAGCGGCAATCTTTTTGGCTTCCGCCAGGGTTTCACCCTTGGGTACGACCCGATTGATGAGGCCAAAATCCAGCGCTTGTTGTGCGGTGATGTGCTCACCACAGAGTAGCATTTCCGCCGCCAGGCAATAGGGGATCTGGCGTCGCAGGCGAATCGTGGAACCCGACATGGGATAGAGCCCACGGGCAACTTCTGTCACGCCAAATATGGCATCTTCTGCGCCAACACGAATATCTGTACCCTGCAATATCTCTGTGCCACCAGCCAGGGCATAACCCTCCACCGCCAGTATCAGGGGCTTGCAGGGGCGGTTGTCGCGCAGTAGCGCCTGCCAGTGGATATTGGGTACCGTGGCCATCAACTCCATAAATTCCTCGGTAGAACGATGTTCGCCATCGGCCCCGGCCTTGAGATCCATGCCCGCGCAGAAGGTGTCGCCATTGGCGGTGAGTATGGCGCAATAGAGCTCGTTATCCTCATCCAGTAAACGCCAGGCCTTGTACATGCCCAGCAGCATTTCCGGACTCAAAGCATTCTTGGCTTCCGGGCGATTGAGCGTAACGATAAGTACGTTGCCCTCTTTTTCAACGATGCAATCTTGGGTGCTTATTGCCAGTTCTGGCATGGAGTTTCTCCTGGTTCAGAAGGTCGAATAAATTCGACCCTACGGTTCGGTTCTTGGTCGAATAAATTCGTCGGGGTCGCCTTGACCCTACGTGTGCGTTGTAGGGCCGAATTCATTCGGCCATGGATTTAATGGGTGACGAGAAATTCCTTGCTGAGGGCAATTTCCTTCGCTTTTGGATAGGCGGGTTTACCACTGGGTGCCCTGGGAACTTCTGCTACCACATGCAGTTCTCGCGGCACCTTGTAACCGGCGATGTGTTTACGTGCCTCTTGCTGTAACTCGGCCAGGCTGACAGTGGCGCCGGAACGGGTCGCTATCACCGCTGTCACCTTACTGCCAAAGCGTTCATCGGGTGTATCTACCACCAGGCAATCAAACACATCCGGGTGCGACTTAAGCGCCTGTTCCACTTCCTCGGGGAAAATCTTTTCACCGCCGGAGTTAATGCAATTTGAGCCGCGTCCGTACACGGTAATCGATCCATCCTCCTCCAGTCGCGCCTCATCACCGGTTAATAACCAGGTCTTGCCATCCACATCGACAAAGGTGCTGGCGGTTTTCTCAGGATCGCCGTAATAGCCCGTGGGAATATAACCGGAACGGGCGAAAATCCCTGTCTCACCCGCTTTTACATGGCGGTGCGGTTCTCCTTCCACATCGGTAATGACATCCATAAAATCTGACTGCGGCACATTGCCCAGGCCTTTTTCTTTCGACTTTTTCTCGCCCGAGTCGAAACCCATATTGCCAGATTCCGATGATCCAAAAGAGTTCATGATGAGAACGTTGGGAAAAAGGTCTTTGAACTGTTGTTGTTTGGAGTCGGAAAAAACAGCCCCGCCGGAGCCCACGCTGAATACACTGCTCAGATCCCAGCGACCCGGATTACTCTCCAGCGCATCCAGCAGAGGAATGGCCATGGCATCACCAACAATAGACAGGGAATTGACTTTCTCCCGCTGCACCACATCCCACACCCGGCTGCCTTCCAGGGAACGATCGGGATTTAACACCAGGGTATTGCCGGCCAGTAATTGAATGCAGGCATACCACCAGCAGGCACCGTGCATCAACGGCGCCAGCGCCATACCGACAATGGGAAAGTCACCAATGCGGCCAGCAATTTGTTCTGGCTCGGTTATGGGTCCATCCGGATGAAACCAGCCACCACCCCCCAGGGCTGCATAGAACAGGCTCTTGTGTGGCCACATTACCCCTTTGGGCAGGCCGGTTGTGCCGCCGGTATAGAGCAGAAAAATATCATCATCACTGCGCTCGCTAAAGTTGCGCTCCGTGCTCTGACCCTCGATGGCGGGCTCAAAGGACACCGCGCCAATGATGGACAGGTCTGCCCCACTGTCATCGTCTACGGCGACAAAGGTCTTCAGCTCAGGGGCTGATTCACGTATCTCGGCAATATGTGGGACAAACTCGCGATGATGCACTAAGGCAACCATGTCCGCGTTATCGAATATGTATAACAGCTCCTCCTGCACGTAGCGGTAGTTGACGTTGACCGGCACCGCACGCAGCTTGAAGCAGGCCATCATGCCTTCCAGGTATTCGTTGCAGTTGTACATATACAGGCCAACATGATCACCGGGGCCTACACCGCAGCCAGCCAAGTAATGCGCCAACTGGTTGGCGCGCTGATCCAGCTGGGCGTAGGTGGCACGGGCATCACCGCATACCAGCGCATCGCGGTTGGGAACCTTGTCTGCCACCATTTCGAACATATCTGCCAAATTGAATGCTTTTTTCATAACTCAACCCTTCTCTGAACTGACAACCCACATGGCGAAGAACTGGGCTCCACCGCCGTAGGCATGACCCAACGCCGTCCTGGCACCGGCCACCTGGTGAGCACCGGCATCGCCGCGCACCTGCCTGGCAGCTTCGGCAAAGCGAATCATGCCCGACGCTCCAATAGCATTGGATGACAGCACCCCACCGGAGCAATTCCAGGGGATATCGCCGCCCTCGTCCAGCGAGGTTGCACCGGCCATGGTAAGTTCCCAGCCCTTGCCCTCCTCGGCAAAACCCAGGTTCTCCAGCCACATCGGTTCATACCAGGAAAATGGCACATACACTTCGGCACAATCAAAATCCTTGCGCGGATTGGTGATGCCAGCCTGTTGGTAAACATCGGCGGCACAATCGCGGCCGGCCTGGGGGTTAACCTCTTCTCGCCCGGCATACATGGTCGGCTCCGAGCGCATGGCCACACCGCGAATCCAGGCGGGCTTTTTCGGCGATTGGGACACCAGGCTCTCATCACAGATCACCATGGCGCAGGCACCATCGGAAGATGGACAGCTTTCCAGGAAACGAATGGGATCCCACAGCATGGGTGATTCTTCCACCTGTGCCATGGTGATGTCCGGCATCTGCAAATGCGCCAGGGGATTCTTTGCGGCGTGCAGGCGATCCTTGGTGGCCACCTTGATACCGACGTTGTAGGGCGCCTCTGAGCGGCGCATATACTCGCGAATAATGGGCGCAAAATAACCCCCCGCACCGGCATTGAGATGAGGAGAAAACGGCTGCGGGTTGGAGAGTGCCCACATCGCGTTGGACTCCGACTGTTTCTCGAAAGTCACCGTTAAAACCCGCTTGAAGGTACCACTTTGTACATGTGAGGCCGCTACTAAAGCGGTCGATCCACCTACCGAGCCAGCGGTGTGCACACGCAGCATGGGTTTGCCATTACAGCCCAGCGCATCGGACAGGTAGAGCTCCGGCATCACCACCCCTTCAAACATATCTGGCGCTTTACCGACAATGACCGCCTCGATATCATCCCAGCCCAGCTCTGCATCGCGCAGCGCGTTGATCGCTGCTTCGCGTACCAGGCCGGCGATAGAAACATCTTTGCGACGGGTCTGGTATTTGGTTTGCCCTATGCCGACCACTGCTGCCAAATTAGCCATTACGCTGCCTCCAGAATGGTCACAAGGTTGTGTTGCAGACAGGGACCACTGGTAGCATGAGCCAGGCCACGGTTGATCTTTCCATCGATAATGCGCTGCGCCACTTCGCCGATGCGCGCCAACCCGGAGGCCATCATCAAATTGCCGGCCAGCACGCCGCCGGAGGGATTCACCACGGTGGAACTATCCAGCTCCAGCGCGCGACTGAGAATAATTTCCTGATGACTGAAGGGGGCATAGAGTTCGGCCACTTCTATCGCGCCGTCACTGGCGCCCGCTGCCTGCGCTGCCTGTTCAGTAGATACCGAACGGGTCAGGTCACGCGCGCCCAGGTTATGGGTCTCGATACGGTGCTCAATACCCTTGATGATGGCGTAGGGCGTGCCCAGTGCCTGAGCCTTTTCCACCGTGCAAATCACCATGGCGGCAGCGCCATCTGAGATGGGGCAACAATCGCTCTTACGCAGCGGAGACACCCAGGTCTCCTGCGCCAGCAGGCTTTCAGCAGACACATCGCCCTTGAGTTGCGCTCGCGGGTTATTAGCCAGCGCATTGCGGCGCGACCGGGCCACAACCTCAGCCATATCTTGTTCAGTAATGATCCCCTGATCCAGCATCAGGCGCGCCTGCATCGCTGCCAGGCTAACGTTATCAACCCACAGGGGCGCCAGGTAGTAGGGGTCCAATTGCTGTGATAACACCGCTGGCAACTCACCGGGAGACGACTTGCCAAAGCCATAAATCAGGGCTGAATCGGCATGCCCCATGCGAATCTTCAGCATAGATTCGTACAGCGCCCAGGCCGCGTCCATTTCCAGGTGGGATTCCTTGATCGGCGGTACCGCGCCCAGTGCATCCACACCCGATACAAAGGCAAACGCAGCGCCCTGCAGATAGTCACAACTACCCGAGCAAGTAAAATCTACATCCTGGGAATTGCGCATACCCACCTGTCCCAGCGCGTCCTGAATAACAGGCATGATCAGCTCAACTTCATTGCGGGCACCGGCATCGCGCAGACAATCTGACTGGGCAAAGGAGATTATGGCTATTTCCTGCATACTCATGTGCCCCACCCCTCTGCTGGCAACTTGCCAATTTTATCTATCGGCACATCGGGTTCGTCCAGGGGTTTAAAGTAGCGAATATTGTCCATCGCGTAGGTCCAGTCCGCCGGCTCTTTCCATACTGCCTGTACACGCTGCCCCATGTGCACCTCCTCATTAACGCACTCGCTCATCAAGTGGATAAAGGAAATATTGGCGCCGTCAGCAACCAGGTTGGCAATGATGTAGGGGGGTTTGATGGGATTGTTGGGAATGGGAATCCAGACGATAGTAAAAGATTCCACGGTTGCCTTGTCTGACACCTCCACTTGTTCGGCGGTAGCAACACCACAGGCTGCGCAGGAGCCCCTGGGAGGCACGTACACATTGTCGCACTGCGGGCAGCGCTCACCGACCAGCCGGCCTTCTTTCATTGCCACCAGAAAGCGGCTGGTGGCCTCACCCGCCGTGAACTTGTATTTGAGATAGATAGGGGCTTCCACGCCGGTAATGGCTTCATCATCACGACTGGATGATTTCGCTGCCGGCTGCGTGGAATCGGCACTCTCTGGCTCGAAACAGGCAATATCGCTGATATGCCCCCTGGGTTCAGCCACCCAACGCACCTGCACCCGCATCCCCGTTTGCATAGCATCCTCGGTGGCAACGTCAACCGCATGCACCATGGGCGTATCGGCACCATCAAGCTGGATCATCGCCCACGCAAATGGGCGATCAAAGGGATGGCTGGCCCGTGGCTCACTGATCCAGCACCAGCTGTTTACCCGCCCCGCCGCAGCGACCGCTACGAACTCAGACAGTTCACTGGCAGTGTGCGGGTCATATTCCATCGGTGGCACATAGACAGTGCCATCATCACCGACAGTACCGACTATCTTTTTATCGCGCAGTGCGGTGAGAAAGCGACCCACCACGGGGCCGGTAGAGCGAGTGTAGGTAAACCCAAGCTCGAACTCCTGGCTGAGGACTTCTGGCTCTGACATGGTAATGCTCCTGGACTGAGGCTCAACAGACGAGAAGCAGTATTGAACGAAGCAGGGACCAACTCAATGACGGAAAACTTCAATCGGGGGTGACATTTCAGATCAAAGCTTGCGACGTCGATCAAATTTGCCAGTACTAACCCCTACATTTCGAAGCGATGCTTTCGCAGCCATACGGCTGCGGCGGCAAATACGGCGGTGACGCCGAGTCCCAATACCATTCCCAGGTAGTCCAGGCTGGACCAGACCGGGCCACCCATATACATACCCATGGAGGCAGCATTGTCACCCTCCAGGTGTGGCATATGGTGGAAGATCGCTGTGGCCAGGTAATCACTGCCTATAAACACCTTTTCCACCAGAATCAGCGCAATGGGAATACCAAAGGCAAACATAAATGGCGAACGGCGCGCTACCGCGGAGGCCACCATCAGCCAGGCATACACTGGCAGGGTCCACAGGGTCCATATCAGCAATCCGCCAATCTGGTTACTGAACAAGGGAATAAACTGGATATTGTCCAGCACCACGGCACTCTCGCCCGCATCCAGGCTCCACACCAACAACATAGCCAACAGCACATATGCCAACTGGGTGAGAATCGAAGCTGCCAGGTAGGCCAACGGCGCCAGCATTGTGACCACCACCAGCTTGCATAGTACCTCCTGCCACTCTGACACAGGCAGGGACTTCCAGAAAAGAATACTGCGGTCCTTGCGATCCTGAAACAGGCAGCTCAGAGCATAATTGACGGTAACTATCATCAGCAGGAACAAGAACAGTACGTGCAAAATATTCAAGGCCGGATTGAGCGAATCCATATGCTCTTCGAAATGCCCGTCAAGCGTGTCGCCACCACCAGACCGGCCTGGTTTAAAGGTCCATTCGTGGGAGAAATTCCATTCCGATTCATCGACCTCGCCGGTTTCCTCAGTCACGGTATAGGAGGCCGGTGTACTCTCCTCATCGACGTGAATACTGATACTAAGGCCGGGCCCGCTATGTTCGCGCATCAGCACCTGCATCACCCCGTCACCAATAATTGACACTCGATCGGCGAGAATGACGCTACCGAGCATCAGTAACACCAGCAGACCACCGACGAGAAAAGGCATCAACAACAGGGAAGTTCGGTACTCCTGCAATTCCCGTTGTAGCTGAGCGAAAACCTTCATGGATTTAAGCGCTTCCATCTGCATCCCCCTGTTCCATTTTCGCCACGAATAAATCTGCTATCGAAGGTGTATGTACCTCGCCCAGTGCTACCAGTTTATCGATGTCTGAATCCTCGAAAATCAAGGCCTTGCCACCTAAAATAGCGCGCTCGCTCATTGGACCCAGGGCCTGCGCGTCCTGTACAGCTGACCCCACCACGTGTAATTCCACATAGCGCTGCGACAGGGATTCCATGGATTCATGCATCACGATCCGACCAGAGCGCATAAAAATTGCATCGGTGAGAATGTTCTCGACCTCCTCCACCTGGTGCGTAGAAATTATTATGGTGCGCTCCTCATCGTAATAATCATTAAGCAATTGTTCAAAGAAGCGTTTGCGAAACAGGATATCCAGCCCCAGGGTAGGTTCATCCAGCACTAACAGGCGCGCATCTATCGCCATCACTATGGCCAGATGCAGCTGCACATTCATGCCTTTGGAGAGCTGCTTTATTTTGCGACGCAAACCCACTTCCGTCAGCGACAACGACCGCTCTGCCTCATCGCGATTGAAACGCGGATGCACGCCGGCAACATAGTCCAACAGCTGGTCCACACGCATCCATGACGGCAATACCGCGGTGTCGGCAATAAAACACACCTGCTCCTGCAACAGCGTGCGTTGCTGTCTCGGGTCCATACCCATTACCTGCAGGTCGCCGCTGGACGCGTTCAGTCCCAGCAGAGAACGCAAGAGGGTTGTCTTGCCCGCTCCATTGGGGCCAATCAGGCCGGTGATGCTGCCAGGCTGTATCTGCAGAGAGACCCCGTCCACGGCGACAAAGTCACCAAAATTCTTGTGCAGGTTGTTCGTGCTTATCATGGCGCTCATGAGGAGCCCTTTTCTATCTCGCGTAACATCGCGGTCACCTTCATCATCTCCAGTCCCAGCATTTTTATGCGCTGCGCAAACGCTGGCAGCTCTTCCTCAAGAAATTTCTGTTGTTCATTTTTACTGAGCGCCTCGCGCGCCCCGGTGATCACATACATACCCAGACCCCGCTTTTTTTCCAGCAAACCATCATCCACTAATGCCTGGTATGCCTTGGCCACCGTCAGGTGATTAATATTATAATCGGATGCTACCTGCCGAACGGAGGGTACAGCCTCTCCCTCAGCAAAGGTTCCGTCCAGTACTCGCTGCACTACCAGATCGCGTAACTGCCGATATATTGGCTGATTATCATTCCATTCTATAGACACTGAATAACTCCTGTTCGACCCATTCAGACCAGCTAGTCAAGTTCTTCCACATCACCTGAACCCAGCACCGTGGTGCGAATTTCAGGATCACCGTGATAGGAAACATCCCCACTACCCATTATTGAGATCTCCAGTTCCTTCTCCGCCCAGACTGAGACGTCCCCGGAACCCATGATATTCACTTCGACCTCATCGGCGCGCACCTCTTCCAGTTTTACATCGCCAGAACCGACAATTTCAACCGTCACCTCCCGTGCCTGCCCTTTCTCGGAGCCTGTGATATCACCCGAACCATTGATAACAGCACGCAAAACCTCTGTCTGTATCTCACCGAGCTCTATGGTGCCAGAACCGGCAACCACCAGTTCTACCTCCTGTGCTGTTACGTCTGCCAGTCGAACACCACCGGAACCGGCCAGCTCCAGGTTCAGGGTAGTGGCAGTGACCTTGAATAAATTGATATCACCCGAGCCCGCCAACTCTACGTGCAGCGCATCAACTTCTAATGGCCTGACGTAGATTTCACCGGAACCTTTCAAGGTAATCTTGTTCAAGGTCGGTACGGAGAGCTTGAACTTCAATGAGCCAATGCGATAATTGTCCCGCGTAGCACCCAGATAGAGCGTGTCACCTTTGACGTAAAATGGTTCGCGGTCCAGATCGTCGTTACTTCCTTTGATTCGCAGCAGAGTTACATCGTCCTGGTTGATTTCCAATTTAGAGCTGCCGTAAAGCACCACCGAATCGATCTCAAGCCCTTCTACCGAGCGGGTGCCAGCATTCAGTACAGCGGAAAAGCCGGCGCACACCAGAAACAATATCGCCACAGACAGGCCCGCGGTGCAGTGCCCGGACAGCAGATTTCTTTTTCGATTCAGGATCATGTAGTCACCCTCCGATATGGTGTTATATGTGACTATAACACCTAAATTCGATAGTGCAACTAATTTTTTAGAGATGCCTGCATATTTTTGGCGATAGTAGCGGCTACCCGCCGTGCTCGATCAGCCCTCGGACCACTGTAGCCCTGTTCTACAGTGGTGCAAAAGTGCTTCAGCCAGCGCTCAAAGTCGGCACTGTGCAAAGCTCGTTTGGCATGCACCGCCCGATGAATATTCATGGTGTGACGCCGGTAGCCAGATTCACCCAGCAATAATTTGCACCAATAACTTTTTATAAGCGGGAGATGTGTGGGTAGATCAACCTCGGCAATATCGAAAAATATGTGTGCCATTGCCGGGTCTGACAGCAGGCTGGCGTAGAAGGCATCGACAAATGCTTCAATTCGCTGCCGGTTGTCCAGGTCTGGTTTGGAGCCATCCATGTGGGCACCTACTTCTTGCGCTTGGACTTCTTAACGTGCGCCATCATGCGCCGCTTCCTTGCAATCTGTCGCTTGGTCAGCTTGTTGCGCTTCCCTTCATAGGGGTTTTCACCCGTGCGAAACTCTATGCGCACAGGCGTACCAAATAATTTCAATTCGCGCCGAAACACCTTCTCGAGATAGCGCTGATAGGACGCTGGCACATTGCCAGTTTGATTGCCGTGAATAATGATAAGTGGTGGGTTCTGTCCACCGGCATGCGCGTATCGCATTTTGATACGGCGACCGTTAACCATCGGCGGCGCGTGATCGAATATCGCATCCTCCAGGATCCGCGTCAGCTGGTTGGTAGCCAGTTTGCGCGTGGCGGAATCGTAGGCAGCATCTATGGATTTGTAGAGATGGCCGACACCGGTGCCGTGCAGCGCCGAGATAAAATGAATATCGGCGTAGTCGATAAACTGCAGGCGGCGCTCCAGCTCAGATTTAATCCACTGCTTGGCATCACTTTCGAGCCCGTCCCACTTGTTTATGGCAATAACCAGTCCGCGACCAGCCTCTATAGCCTGGCCCAGCAGGTGCAAATCCTGCTCAACCAGGCCTTCGCTGGCATCCATGACCAGCACCACCACGTGGGCATCGTCTATCGCCTTGAGTGTTTTTACGATAGAAAACTTTTCCACCACTTGCTTAATATTCTTGCGGCGCCGCACACCAGCGGTGTCGATTAGCGTGTACAGCACGCCATCGCGTTCATAATCGATATAGATGCTGTCCCTGGTAGTCCCCGGCTGGTCGAATACAATCACCCTGTCCTCTCCCAGCAGACGATTTACCAGGGTGGACTTGCCGACGTTGGGCCTGCCGACGATGGCCACTCGCACGCCCCGTGCCTGATCGGGGTCGTCCTCAGCAGCCGGCGCGTCGAAATCAGCCAGTGCGTCCTCCAGTAGCGCTCTTACGCCGCGCCCGTGACTGGCAGCAATCGGATGCATGTTATCGATGCCCAGGGCATAGAAATCCAACAGTGCTACGTCTTCACTAACCCCGTCGATTTTGTTCACGACCAGGTGAAATTCCTTGCTTTGTCGACGCAAATATTTGACCAGTTGCTCATCACCGCCAGTCAACCCGGCCCTGGCGTCGACCATCAGAAAGACCACATCTGCCTCATCAATGGCCATCCGCGATTGATCGGCCATCTCTGAATCAATACCGTCTTCCTCGCGCGTAAACCCGCCGGTATCAATAGCGATAAAAGGACTATCGCCCATTCGTCCTTCGCCGTATTTGCGATCTCGCGTCAGGCCGGGAAAATTCGCTACCAGGGCGTCCCTGCTGCGGGTTAACTGGTTGAACAGTGTCGATTTACCAACGTTGGGGCACCCGACCAGGGCGATAACCGGAATCACTTTTTGTCCCGGCTACTCACTTGCAAGGCCGCCAGTGTGCCACCGTTCTCGAACACGTAGATCACGTTACCTTTGACCAGCATGTCAGCCCTGATGCCATTACTGCCAACTTTGCTGCGCCCGACAAAATGCCCGTCTACCTGAGAAAGAAAATGCACGTAACCGTCCAGATCGCCAACCGCCACATAACCGCGTATTACCCGCGGGGCGCTCAATCTTCGATAAGCCAAAGCCGGTTGCTGCCAGCGAATTCCCTCGCCAGAACGGTGAAACGCTGAAATCGTTCCACTCTCTTCGGCAACGTAAATATTGCCAAACCCCTGGTCGACACCCACGTAGCTGGACAGATCCTCCTGCCACATTTTTCGCCCGGACTTGATGTCAATGGCGGCCAGGCGGCCCTGGTAACTGACTACATATAGCGTGGTTCCCATTACCACCATGGTGCCATCTATATCTGCGATTCGATCAATTTCTGATCGGCCCTGGGCGATCATGACACGCGCTTCCCAGCGCACAGCGCCATTGGCTATGTCGAAAGCAATTACCTTGCCATTAGCAAAACCGGCAATGGCAAGGCGCTCGTATATGATCGGTGTGCTGGTGCCACGCAAGGTAAGCACTGGTATATTACTTTCATATACCCAGAGCTCGCTGCCATCATCAGCACTGAGGCCTTGCAGTTTTCCGTCGTAGCTCTGTACCACGACAACCTTGCCATTGGTCTGTGGCGGCGCCATAATTTCGCCGTGTAACTGGGTACTCCACAACTCTGTACCGTCGGCGGCAGACAAGGCCATAACCACGCCATCACTGGTCCCCAACAACAAGGTGTCGCGACCGTAACCAACTGCACCACTGAAGGGCACATCAAAATCCTTCTTCCAGATTTTTCTGCCTTTGAGCCGGTCCAGGGCGACAACCACGCCATCATTACCCGCCGCATAAATTACATCGCCTGCAATAACAGGACGCAGATGGTTGTAGGACGAGCCCTGTCCTGAACCCACACCGGTGCTCCAAAGTTTCTTGATGCGGATCTCAGCGCTAATATCGACCAGAGGTGCCGGTTGGTTGCCGTCATCTTCGTCCACAGAAAACCAGCTCTTTACGGTAGTACAACCACCGATAAGCAGGGCACTGAGACACACAGCCAAAAGACGTAAACGCAGGTATGGCATTGCTACTCCTCCAGCGGCGCGACTTCCCGCGCCGGTATGGGTGTTAGCGCCTGCAGCTTGAATTGCAGCGACTGGCTGGCTCCCGTTCCGGACGCTGCAGCCAGGGCCGCAGCGTCTTCATAGGCAGCGACAGCCATGTCGGTCTGGTCCATCTGCACATACATATCGCCCCGCGCTTCTGCGTAGGCGGGCGCATAGGCGCCAGCCTCGGCGGCATCCAGTATTTCCAGAGCGACCGTGGGATCGCCGCTGGCAGCGACCACACGCGCCAGGCGCAATTCAGCCAGAATCCGTACCGCCGCCGCTGGACTGGCTGTTAATACGTCACGCAATTCACGCTCGGCAGCGACCAGATCTCCCTCCAGGACGTTGAGTCGGGCCAGGTGTAAACTCGCAAACTGAGCGTAGGTCGAGCCGGAATAATCGGACTTTAGCCCCTCGGCAAGATGTCGAATGGTAGCCCGTTGCTCCTCTTCGTCCACCTGCTGAGTCGCTTCCTGTAATGCCTCGTAGCGAATCGAAGCCTCTTCCGCCTGCTGCTGCTGATATTGCTGCCAGCCCTGCCAACCAAAGCCTGCGGCGATTGCCATGACAATAGCAAAAAGCGTGGAACGACCATTGTCATCCCACCATTTGCGAAGCGCTTCAACCTGCTCTTCTTCTGTACGAAATGTGTCCACTAGGGGTCCTCTTTCTGGATCAATTCTGAAATTACTCCCGCCAGCTCGGCGAAAGGTACACTGTTTTGTTGATTGTCTTTATCGTCGCTGCGCAGCTTCTTCACCGTGGCGGCTTGCTGATCCAACTCGTTATCCCCCAGGATAACAGCCACAGTGGCACCACTTTTATCGGCTTTTTTCATCTGGCTTTTGAAGCTTCCGGCACTGCAATGAACAACAATTGTCTTACTGGCAAGCACATCACGCAGTGTCTCCGCCAGGCGGAATGCCATGGTTTGTGCTGCGTCTCCAGCAGCGACAAAATACACATCTGCCATGGGCACGGGGACCGATGTGCCACAGGCCTGCATCATCAGCACCAGTCGGTCCAAACCCATTGCAAAGCCGGCAGCGGGTGTCGGCTTGCCACCCAACTGTTCAACCAGGCCATCGTACCTGCCACCGCCGCAAATAGTTCCCTGCGCGCCCAGCGAATCTGTTACCCATTCGAATACGGTGCGGTTGTAATAATCAAGCCCCCGCACCAGCCCGGGGTTCACCACATACTCGATACCATTGGCGTCAAGCAGTTCCCGCAAGCGCGCAAAATGTGCGCTGGACTCATCATCCAGGTAGTCGAGTAAACTCGGTGCCTGCGCCAGTAGCGCCTGGGTACTGGCAGATTTACTATCCAGTATGCGCATCGGATTGCTGTCCAGTCGGCGCCTGCTGTCCTCGTCCAGTTGTTCTTCCACACTGCGTAAATATTCTACCAGGGCTGCCTTGTAGCGTTTTCGGGAGGGCTGATCACCCAGTGAGTTCAGCTGTAGCTGCACTTCTCCATCGATACCCAGAGCACGCCAAATTCGCGCCGTAAGCAGTATCAGTTCAGCTTCTACGGCAGCGCTGTCGTTGCCAAACACTTCAACCCCAACCTGGTGAAACTGGCGCTGGCGGCCTTTTTGCGGCCGTTCATAGCGAAACATCGGGCCCGCATACCAGAGCTTTCGCTGGGTATTGAGCATGCTGTGTTGGTTAACCGCTCGCACACAGCCCGCCGTACCCTCCGGTCGCAGTGTCAAACTCTCGTCATTGCGATCGGGAAAGGTGTACATTTCCTTCTCTACAATATCAGTCACCTCACCGATGGCGCGGCTGAACAACGCAGTTTGCTCCACCACCGGCAAGCGAATTTCGCTGTATCCATAGGCAGTCAGTACCCTGGAAATCTCCCGCTCAAGGTGTTGCCAGAGATGGGTTTCATCAGGAAGTATGTCGCTCATCCCGCGGATGGCACGTATCTGGCTCACAGTTTTTTCCTATCAGGCCTTCAGTATCAGGTCTTTTTCTGCTGCGGCACGCTGCTGTTCCAGCTCCGTTGCGCGCTGGCGTATTACTTGCTCCAGGTGGTCTATAAAATCCCGGTTGCTGATCTTGTGATCTGGCTCCCCACCCAGGTAAATCAGGTTGTTGGGGCTGGCCCCGGTTAGCCCCACGTCGGCTGCACGCGCTTCACCGGGCCCGTTGACAATGCAGCCTATGACGGCCACATCCATGGGTGTGCGAATATCTTCCAGCCGTTGCTCCAGCGAATTCATGGTACTCACAACATCAAAGTTCTGACGCGAACAGCTGGGACAGGCAATAAAGTTGATGCCGTTGCTGCGCAGCTTGAGACTTTTGAGGATTTCAAAGCCGGCTTTTACTTCTTCAACCGGATCTGCCGCCAGCGAGATACGTATGGTGTCTCCAATGCCATCCATCAACAACAGTCCCAGGCCGACGGCAGATTTAACGGTGCCGCCGCGCAAACCACCGGCTTCGGTAATTCCCAGGTGCAGGGGTTGCTCGATTTGCTGTGATATCAATCGATAGGCCGCTACCGCCATGAATACTTCAGAGGCCTTAACGCTGACTTTAAAATCCTGGAAATCCAGTTTGTCGAGTATATCCACATGGCGCATCGCGGATTCCACCAGGGCCTCGGCCGTTGGTTCGCCATACTTGCGCTGCAACTCCTTGCTCAGCGAGCCGGCGTTTACACCTATACGGATGGGTATGCCCTTGTCGCGACAGCTGTCCACAACTGCGCGAACACGGTCATCGCGGCCAATATTACCAGGATTTATGCGCAGGCAATCGACACCATACTCAGCGACTCGCAAAGCGATTTTGTAATCAAAGTGGATATCGGCCACCAGCGGTATGCTTACCCGGGAGCGAATGTTCTTGAATGCCTCGGCGGCCTCCATGCTGGGCACCGACACACGAACGATATCTGCACCGGCATCAGCAATGGCGATAATCTGTGCAACAGTGGCATCGACATCACAGGTCTCGGTATTAGTCATGCTCTGCACACTAATGGGCGCATCGCCACCGACGGCTACGTCGCCGATGTGTATTTGCCGCGTCTTACGCCGCGTGATTGGAGATTGACTATTCATTGCTCACCCACACTGAACTTGGCCAGGACACGGCCCGGCCGGCTCTGTATTTCAAACTCTTCACCATCGTAATGTAATTGCACATAACGCGAATCGCCTACCAAAACAGTAAAGGGCGGCTGACCGTCCAAACCCAGCTCATCGCCGGTACGACGCAAATCTGCATAGATAAGCTGCTCGGTACCGTCGCGTACTTCCAACCAGCAATCGCCACTGAACCGAAATTGCAATAAGGCGTCTGCGAAGGCCACTACTGATGACGGCACAGGCTCAAGTGGCCCCGCTTGGACCAACAAGGCATCGTCTCCAACATCACCTGGCACCGCCTGCTCCACCGCTACCGCGACTTTTTCGGCGGTGATTTCCGCCACAGAAACATCTTCCTCGACTACCTCTTCCTCGACTACCTCTTCCTCGACTACCTCTTCCTCGACTACCTCTTCCTCGACTACCTCTTCCTCAACGGGCTCTTCCTCTGCTGGCGTCTGTATTGCTGTGCTCTGTACGGCCGGGGTTGCTACGGTGGCGTTAAGGGGCTGCCCTGAATCTCCCTGCCACCACAAAAACACCATCACAACCAGAATCGCACCGGCAATTCCAGCCGCGATACCCATCATGGGGCGCCGCATAATTGACACTTGCTTATCCGCTCTGGCGCTGTCGACAAGAGGTTCTTCCGGCAACTGCATGGCAGTAAATGCCGACATCAATTGTTGCTCGTCAACACCCAGCATTTTCCCATAGGCGCGCAGATAACCTCGCACAAAAGTGGTGCCGCGCATTTCATCATAATAGTTTTCTTCGATTGCCGTGATATACCGGGGCATCCAGTTCAGGCGGCTGGCCATTTCCTGGGCGGAGATACCCGCCGCCTCGCGTGCCTGGCGCAGCATTCGGCCTGGAGTCTGCTCAAGACTCACTTCGGGATTGGCCACCTTATCAAAGCTCGTCACGTTGCAGAGCTCTTTCGTATGCCTGGAACTCAACGGACTCGGGGTACAAATTTCTCAATGCCAGTGCTTGACTGGCCTGGGCATTTTCTTCACCCAGTGCATGCGCCAAACGTACGCCCAGCCACAGTGCTCGAGGGTTGGCGCGTCGTACCAGGGCTTTATAGATGTCCAGGTGCCGCTCGGCACTACGCCAGTGGCCCAGCTCGAATTCGACATGAGCGAGTTCCAGCAGCGCCAGCCGGTTGGTGCGGTCCATAGTGAGCGCCCGGGTAAGGGCTACCCTGGCCCCCTCCGGATCACCCAGGCGCACACGACACAATCCCAGGTTGATGAATGCCCGTGGCCGCGAATCGTACAAGGTATCCTTGATCACCACTTCCAATTGGTCTTCAGCTTCCTGGTAGCGGCCCTGGGAATACAAAAATGCCGCATAGTTATTTCGTGCCCGCGAGAAGGGCCTTTTAAGTGATATGGCTTTTTTGAAATTTTCTTCCGCCAACTCATACTCACCGGTACTTTGATACACCAGTGCAAAGGCCTCGTAAACATCGGGAGCCCTGGGATCAATCTTGGCCGCGATGATAAGATTTCGTTTGGCGTCTGCCCAGTTGCCCTCTCCGATATACCGACGGGCCAGCTCGACCCGGGTGCGAAGCGCCTGCTCGGGAGAGGTGTCGGTGTTGAACACCTGCTCGGTCTCGGTAACACAGGCTGATAACATTAGCACCGCCAGCACGACGGGCAAGGTTCGAAACATTGTCATATTTCCCGTCCTCATTGCACCGTCACCACCTGTGCCTTCGCATTGGCCTGATAACGCTCACTGCGGCGTGTTCTATCCACAACCTGGCCAACCAGTTGGCCACAAGCGGCATCAATATCATCGCCGCGGGTCGTGCGCACGGTCACGATAAAGCCCGCGTCCTTCAACACCTGCCAGAAACGTGAAACCGCATTACCACTGGGTCGGCGATAATCAGACAGGTCGAATGTATTAAAGGGAATCAGGTTAATCTTGCAGGGGAAATCCTTCAGCAAGCGCGCCAATTGCTGCGCCTGCAGGGGTGAATCATTAACGCCGGCAATCAGCGTGTACTCTACCGTCACCACCCGCTTCTTGTCCGCCTGGGCGGCCAGGTAGTTTTTGCTGCTCTCCAGCAGCATGGCTATTGGGTACTTGCGATTGATCGGCACAAGTTGATTGCGCAATTCATCGTCGGGCGCATGCAGGGAAATTGCCAGCGACACTTCACTAACCAAAGCCAACTTATCCAGCGCCGGCACCACCCCGGATGTACTGAGTGTAACCCTGCGCTTTGACAGTCCGTAGGCCAGGTCTTCCAACATGAGATCCATGGCGGCAACCACGTTATCGAAATTGAGCAGGGGCTCACCCATGCCCATCATCACCACGTTGGTAACCTTGCGACCCTTGCCATTTTGAAAGGCATCATAGGATTTTAATGTCAGCCAGACCTGCCCAATAATCTCCGCAGCGGTCAGATCTCGCTGAAAGCCCTGCTTGCCAGTTGAACAAAAACTGCAATCGAGGCTACAACCCACCTGTGAAGACACGCACAGGGTGCCGCGCGCACCCTCGGGTATATATACTGTTTCTATCAGGCTGCCGCCCTCTACCCGAATCGCCCATTTACGGGTGCCATCTACGGAGTCCTGCTGGCTCACCACCTCTGGCGGCCTCACCTCTGCTACTTCGGCAAGCTTGTCTCGCAATGATTTGCTGAGGTTGGTCATCTCGTCGAAAGACACCACACCGTGGTGATGAATCCATTTGAGAAGTTGTTGCGCGCGAAAGGGCTTCTCCCCCAGTTCGAGGAAGAAGTCCTGCATGGCCGACAGTGTCAGGCCCAGCAAATTGACGCGCGTTGTTGTCATCTTGTCCCAACCTTAACGGTCACAGATCTCACTGTCTGCAAAGAAGTAGGCGATTTCTCTAGCGGCGGACTGAGTCGAATCAGAACCGTGTACGGCATTGGCGTCGATAGACTCGGCAAAGTCGGCACGGATGGTACCCGCTGCTGCTTCCTGTGGATTGGTTGCGCCCATCAGGTCGCGATTCCTGGCCACCGCTTCCTCACCTTCAAGTACCTGAACGCACACTGGGCCCGATGTCATGAACTCAATCAGCGCTGGAAAAAATGGACGCTCGCGATGCTCAGCGTAAAAGCCACCGGCAAGCTCTTCGCTCAGACGCATCATCTTGGCAGCGACCAGGCACAGGCCGTTTTTCTCAAAGCGGCTGTAAATTTCACCGACTACATTCTTCGCCACAGCATCTGGTTTAATAATCGAGAGGGTTCTTTCAACAGCCATTTACAAATCTCCATAACAGTATTAATACCAACCCGGCCGCTCCAGCTTCTGGAGCCGCCAGGAGCGGTTTGATAAATCCGCGCAAGTATAAAGAAATTGCCGCTGTCTTGCACGCCTTATGGCGCAGGAATGTATAGACTTTGGCAACAAAATCAGTGGTTTAGGGAATATTACTCAGTAAACACAACCGTATTGCGTCTACAGTTAACGTAATTTCGAGATTACGTTTAAAAATTGGTTGGCAGCGTAGTCAACTTCCTCCTCCGTGGTGTACCTGCCAAAGGTAAATCGCAGCGAACTGTGCGCCAGTTCATCGGCTACACCCAGCGCATGCAGCACATAGGATGGCTCAACACTGGCTGAGTTGCAGGCCGAGCCGGTAGACAGGGCCAGGTCCTTCAGCGACAGCAGCAACGCCTCTCCCTCAACACCCTCTACACCGATATTGAGAACACCGGGAACCCGCGATGCGGCATCACCATTGATATGCAGACCCTCAATATCCGCTAATTGTGCCCAAAAACGCTCTCGCAGGGCGGTAATTCGCGCTTCCTCCTCTGGCATCTCCTCACGGGCAATGCGCGCCGCCTCTCCCATACCCACTATCTGGTGGGTTGCCAGGGTGCCAGAACGCATACCGCGTTCATGGCCACCGCCATGAATCTGCGCCTGAATCTGCACCCGGGGGGCGCGTCGCACATACAGTGCGCCAATGCCCTTGGGGCCATACATCTTGTGCGCGGTCATCGACATCAGGTCTACCTTTAATGTGGACAGGTCTACTTCAATCTTGCCGACGCTCTGGGCACCATCGGTGTGAAAGAGGATGTCATGCTCACGGCACAACTCCCCAATCGCAGCGATATCGTTGACCACACCCAGTTCATTGTTGGCCTGCATGATACTCACCAGGATCGTATCCTCGCGGATGGCCTCCCTGACCGCCTCCACCGGGGTCAATCCATCGGCAGCCGGTGCCAGGTAGCTAAGTTCAAAGCCCTCTGATTCGAGAAATTTACAAGTATCCAGCACCGCCTTGTGCTCGATACTCGAGGTAATAATATGCCTGCCCCGGTCGCGGTTGGCATAGGCGGCACCCTTGATTGCCAGGTTGTCAGATTCCGTGGCACCACTGGTCCAGATTATTTCTCGCGGATCAGCATGGACCAGGTCTGCCAGCTGTCGGCGCGCCTCTTCCACCGCCTGCTCTGCCCTCCAGCCGTATATATGAGAGCGGGACGCCGGGTTGCCAAAGTTCCCCTCCAGCGACAAACACTCGGTCATTACTTTTACTACCCGTGGATCGACCGGCGTAGTTGCCGAATAATCCAGGTATATGGGTTTTTGCATATCAGCCACGCGCCGCTTTTTGAGTTTCAGTGAGAATGCCGCGCAAAATACTCAGCTCCATTTCATCCAGCCGCACCCGACCGTACATACGCCGCAATCTCGGCATTAGCTGACGCGGCGCCGCCGGATCCAGAAAACCTATTTCCACCATGACCTCTTCCATATGTGTGTAGAACCGCTCCATATTCCCTGCAGTGCTCAGCGGCGCGTCCCAATCGGTGCAGGGATCGTCCGGCAAGTCATCGGCCACCTCCAGCATGCGCAGCTCGTAGGCAACTATTTGCACCGCCATGGCCAGGTTCAAACTGGTGTAATCCTCGTGGGTAGGCACGTGTAAGTGCAGGTTACACAATTGCAGCTCATCGTTGGTCAGGCCCCGGTCTTCCCTGCCAAACACAATACCCACCTGCTGGTCGGCCTGTGTCGCCGCCAGTGCCTGCACGGCACAGCGACGCGGATCCAGCACCGGCCAAGGAATGCGGCGACCGCGGGCGCTGGTACCAACCACCAATTGGCAATCTGCAATGGCCTCCGCCAGGGTGCCCACCAGCTGGGCATTTTGCAGGACATCGACTGCTCCAACAGCGCGCCAGTCGGCCTCTTCATGGGGAAATCGCGAGGGGTGTACCAGGCACAAATCACTCAAACCCATGTTTTTCATGGCCCGGGCAACACCACCAATATTGCCCGGGTGGGTGGTATTTACCAGAATGATGCGAATACCCGATAAACTCATTGAACCAGCCTGTACGTTGGGGGCGCGAAGTGTAGCAGATCTGCTATAATCGCGCGCCGTTGCTCACCCCTAAGGACCCTTCATGGAACCGATGACCCATATTGCACTGCGCGCTGCCCGCAAAGCCGGTGAGCTAATTGCGCGCGCGACTGACGATCTGGACAGGATCGACGTCGAGACCAAGAGTGCCAATGATTTCGTCTCTGAAGTTGATCGCAGTGCGGAACGGGAAATTCTCTATCACCTGAATAAAGCCTACCCGGATCACGCTTTTCTGGCCGAGGAAAGTGGCAGCTCCGGCAACCCCGATTCCGAGTATCGCTGGATTATTGATCCGCTCGATGGCACCACCAATTTTCTGCGCGGCATACCACATTTCGCGGTGTCTATTGCCTGCGAATTTCGCGGTAAAATAGAACACGCTGTAGTTCTGGATCCCATTCGCCGGGAGGAATTTATCGCCAGTCGCGGCCGCGGTGCTCAGCTCAATGGCCGCAGAATACGCGTAAGTAATCTGGCTGGGCTGGACGGCGCCCTATTGGGAACCGGCATCCCCTTCAAATCACGCCAGACAGAACACCTGCCCGCTTATATCAAAAGTCTGGAAACCCTGACCGGCAGCTGCGCCGGCATACGGCGGGCGGGCGCTGCGGCGCTGGACCTGGCTTACGTGGCAGCCGGCCGACTGGATGCCTTCTGGGAAATAGGCCTGGCACCCTGGGATATGGCCGCAGGTTCACTGCTGGTGCGAGAAGCCGGCGGATTGATCGGCGACTTCAAGGGCGACTCCGGTTATATGGAAAGCGGTAATATTGTCTGTGGCAATCCCAAGTGCTTCAAGGCGGTGCTGCAGGTTACCAATGCTACCCTAGGGCATATCGTCTAGTTCAGCACCCTCTCGCACCGGTATCATCAAGTCTTCTTTGCTGACACCCAGCAACAGCAGGCTGCTGGCCGCTACATATATTGATGAATATGTACCGACAACCACTCCCACAATCAGGGCCAGGGCAAAGCCGTGAATCATTTCGCCGCCAAACACAGCCAGCGCCACCAGCACCAGCAGGGTTGTCAACGAGGTGACCAGGGTACGGCCCAGGGTTTGGGTCAGGGATACATTGATTACCTTCACAGCATCGGCCTTGCGAAGCTTGCGAAAGTTCTCACGAATTCTATCGGCAACCACGATGGTATCGTTTAGCGAGTAGCCGATCACAGCAAGTACCGCGGCCAGCACGGTCAGATCAAACTCAATCCTCAGCAGGGAGAAAAATCCCAGCGTGATCAATACGTCATGTGCCAGGGCCACTACCGCACCGACCGAAAACTTGAACTGAAAGCGAAAGGCCACGTAAAGCATCACCAGGCCCAGCGCCAATAACATGGCCAGCCCGCCCTGCTCTCGCAATTCGTCACCGACCTGGGGCCCGACAAATTCAATACGTCGCAATTCCACCTCGCCAGACCAGCCTTGCTGCAACAGGGCCAGCAAACGCGCGCCATCTTTATCTGAATAGCCCTGCGGCAAGCGGATCAGTACATCGCGATCAGATCCAAAACTGCTTACCAGGGCACCCCCAAAGCCGCCAGCCGACAAGGTGCCACGCATATCTTCCAGCGGAGCACTGTCGTCGTAATAGACCTCAACCAGCGTGCCGCCGGTGAAGTCCAGACCCCAGTTCAATTGGTTAACGGCAAGCGAGGCGATGGACACCAGCAGCAGCACGGCTGAAAAAATCATCGCCACACGGCGCTGGCCCATAAAATCTATAGTCTTCATAAGGTCCCGTCCTACCCGATAGAGAGTCGCTTGACGTTGCGACCCCCATAAAAGAGGTTTACCAGTGCCCGCGTGCCCATGATGGCGGTGAACATTGATGTGATAATACCGATCGACAGTGTTACGGCAAAACCCTTGATGGGGCCAGTACCTACCGCATACAGAATCAGGGCCACCAGCAAGGTGGTTATATTGGCATCCATAATAGTCACCACAGCACGTTGAAAGCCCGCGTGAATAGCCATTTGCGGCGATAGGCCATTTTTAACTTCTTCGCGGATCCTGGCAAAAATAAGTACATTGGCATCCACCGCCATACCCACGGTTAACACAATTCCGGCGATTCCCGGCAGCGTCAGGGTAGCACCCAGTATCGACATGCAGGCTATCAGCAACACCAGGTTACAGGTCAGCGCGGTTACCGCTGCCACACCGAATACGCGATAGTAGAGCACCATAAACAGCACCACTAACAACAAGCCTATCTGCACAGACTTGACGCCCTTGGCAATATTCTCAGCACCCAGCGATGGTCCAATAGTGCGCTCTTCCACAAAATCAATGGGCGCCGCCAGCGCGCCCGCTCGTAACAGCAGGGCCAGCTCGGAAGATTCCTGGGGGCTATCCAGCCCGGTTATCTGGAACTGTGCGCCCAGTGCCGATTGAATAACCGGCGCGGTAATAATTTTCTTTTCATCATAGGGTATTCTGACGATGACCTCTTCGCCATCCTCACCGACCTCATAGCGAGTGCGGTGCTTGCGCTCAATGAACAGAACACCCATGCGGCGCTTGATATTATTGCGGGTAGCACGGTGCATAAGCGAGCCACCTTCACTGTCCAGGCTAATATTTACATTGGGCCGGCCGTTCTGGTCAAAGCTGGCCTGGGCATTGGAGACCCGTTCGCCGGTAATCACCACCTCTCGTTCAAGCCACTCACTGGCGGCGGAACGTTCCGCACTGCGGTAGGAAAACTTCTGCCGTGAGGATAGCGGAGCACTGGAGGTCGCCACCAGTCGAAATTCCAGGTTAGCTGTTTTGCCGAGAATGCGTTTGGCCTCCGCTGTATCCTGGATACCAGGTAACTCCACAACAATTCGATTACGGCCCTGCTGTTGCACTAATGGCTCCGACACCCCGAGTTCATTAACCCGGTTGCGCAGTGTGGTCAGGTTTTGCTGTACCGCGTAACTGGATATCTCCTCGCGTTGCGCCAGCGACATAACGGCCGTGAAAGTGAATTCTCCGGCGCGAGTATTGTCGCCTCGCTTGGTAACCAGTACGGGAAACTCATCACGCAGCGCCGCATAGGCATCCTCACGTTGCGCTTCGGTCTTGAATCTCAGGTATATCGATTGCTCGTCCTCCAGGCTGACAAAACCGCGTATGCGCTTCTCACGCAGCAACTTCTTGGTCGCACTGGTATAAAATTCGAGCTTGCGCAGCAACGCGGCGGCCGTGTCCACCTCTAGCTTGAAGTGCACACCACCGCTCAGGTCCAGACCCAGTTTCATGGGCTGAGCCCCGAAATTCCTAAGCCATTGGGGTGTGGTTGGAGCGAGGTTAAGCGCGACAATAAAGTCGTCTCCCAGCGCTCGCTGCGCCAGTCGCTGGGCTGGCAATTGATCATCTCGATGGCCCAGGCGAATAAGTGCATTGGCACCATCGTCAGCTACTTCGGCAGCAAGGAAATCGATGCCCTGCTCAGATAACGCGGTAGTTACCCTGTCCAGGGAGTCCAGGTCCATCAACCGAGAGCTGCTCTGGCCACTTATCTGCAAGGCAGGATCTGGCGCATAGAGGTTGGGGGCTGCGTATAAAAAACCCAGCAACACCAGGCCCAGCACCAATAAGTTTTTCCACAAGGGATATTTATTAAGCATGATTCACTCGAAAAAAAGTTGCGTCATTATAATGAAACGGCTGATTCAATCCACCCACTGGCGCGCATTTCTAAATAAACGCAACCAGGCCCCATCTTCATCCCACTCGGAAGGTGCCCAGGAACACTGCACAGTTCTGAAGGCGCGCTCCGGGTGCGGCATCATGACGGTAACCCGTCCATCGGTACTACTCAATCCGGTAATTCCCGCTGGCGAGCCGTTAGGATTGGCCGGGTAAGCCTGGCTGGGCTGTAAATTATTACCCATAAAGCGCAGCGCCACCACACCCGCCTGTTCCGCTGCCTGCTGGGCGGCATGATCTGTAAATTCCGCTCTGCCCTCGCCGTGTGCTACCGGCACCGGCATGTACGAGCCAGCCATGTCGCGCAGCAGTATGGATGGGCTCTGCTGCACCTCGACCATTGAAAATCGTGCTTCGAACTGCTCTGAGCGATTGCGCACAAAGCGCGGCCAGTGACCGGCGCCAGGGATCAGTTCTTTCAGCGTAGACATCATTTGGCAACCGTTGCAAACTCCCAGCCCAAAACTGTCTGATCGATGGAAAAACTCTTCGAACTGATCGCGCAAGCGGGCGTTGAACAAGACGCATTTGGCCCAACCTTCGCCAGCACCCAGTACATCCCCGTAGGAGAAACCACCACAGGCTACCAGGCCCTTGAACTGCCCCAGCTTAAATCGACCACTAAACAAATCGCTCATGTGAACATCTGTGGCGTCAAAGCCGGCCCGCTGAAAAGCCGCGCCCATTTCCACATGACCATTGACGCCCTGTTCACGCAAAACCGCGATGGCTGGACGCACACCACGACTTATATAGGGTGCACTAATGTCCTCGGCGGCATCGTAGCTGAGCGCCACACTGAGGCCCGGGTCGGATTCTGCCAGGGCGGCATATTCTTCGGCGGCACAGTCTTCATTATCCCGCAAGGCCTGGATGCGGTAGCTGGTCTCGGCCCATACCTGCTGTAAAGCCTGGCGAGATTCCTGCAGTACCCATTCATCGCCACAGCGAATAGCCAGGCTGTCGCCATCCTGGGGAGAACCGAGTACCTGCACACAGGCCGCCAATCCCAGTTGCTCGGCACGTGATCGCAACTGGTGGAGTGTTACGGCAGATACCTGCAACACGGCGCCGGCCTCTTCACAGAACAACGCTGCCAGTGCGTCTCCACCCAGTGCGCTGATATCCAGTTGCCAGCCGCAGTGACCGGCAAAGGCCATTTCCAACAGGCTGACCAACAATCCACCATCTGAACGATCGTGATAAGCCAGTAACTCTCCGGCCTCCAACAACTCCTGAACCAATATAAAGAAACCACTCAGCAGGCTGGTGTTTTCCATATCCGGTGCTTCGCTACCCAGTTGGCCATACACCTGGGCCAACGCCGAACCACCCAGGCGCTGTCTGCCGACGCCCAGGTCCAACAGTACCAACACCGTGTCTGGCTGCCCGGTGAGTATCTGGGGAGTGACCGTTTTGCGTACATCCAGCACCGGCGCAAAGGCCGATACAATCAGTGATACCGGTGAGGTGACCGTCTTATTCCCCGCCCCCTCAGACCAGGCCGTGCGCATGGACATGGAATCCTTGCCAACCGGAATAGTCATTCCCAGGGCGGGACAAAACTCCATACCCACCGCCTTGACCGTATCGTAGAGGATTTCATCTTCCACGCCGTGACCGGCGGCGCACATCCAGTTGGCAGAAAGTTTGATATCAGCCAATTCACCGATACGAGTAGCGGCTATATTGGTTATTGCTTCGGTAATAGCCATGCGGCCGGAGGCCGGACCACTTAACAGGGCCAACGGGGTTCGTTCCCCCATGGACATCGCCTCACCGGCGGTAGAGTTATAGGCAACGGTGGTCACCGCACAATCGGCCACCGGCACCTGCCACGGCCCCACCATTTGATCCCTGTGAACCATGCCGGTAACGGTCCGATCGCCGATGGTAATCAGAAAACTCTTGCTGGCTACCGACGGCAGTCGCAATACCCGCTGTAGTGCCTGGGCCACGCTTATCTCTGGCAGCACCAGGGGCTCAGCAGGTATGGCCACGCGCCGTACTTCCCTGTGCATACGCGGCGTCTTCCCAAACAACACAGACATGGGCAGATCTACGGGTACATTGTCGAATTCACCGTCCACCAAGGCAATACGCTGTTCTGCTGTGGCTTCGCCAACCACCGCAAAGGGACAGCGTTCACGCTCGCAAATCGCAGCAAAACGCGCCATATTTTCTGGGGAAACAGCCATCACGTAGCGTTCCTGGGCTTCGTTGCACCATATTTCCAGGGGTGACATGCCGGGTTCGTCATTGGGAATAGCCCGCAGGTCGAAGCTGCCACCACGTCCGCCATCTTTCACCAACTCGGGCAGCGCATTGGAAAGACCGCCCGCGCCCACATCGTGGATGAATGCAATTGGGTTGTCGTCTCCCAATTGCCAACAGCGATCAATTACTTCCTGGCAGCGCCTCTCAATTTCCGGGTTCTGTCTTTGCACCGAGGCAAAATCCAGATCCTCGGCACTGTCGCCGCTGGCCATTGATGAGGCCGCTCCTCCACCCAGTCCAATCAACATGGCCGGGCCACCCAGCACCACCAGTTTGGCACCGACGTCGATATCACCCTTGTCCACATGCTCGGCGCGAATATTGCCGTAGCCGCCAGCAATCATGATTGGCTTGTGATAACCGCGAACATCCCCGTTGACTTCAGCTTCGTAAGTGCGAAAGTAACCACACAAATTGGGCCTGCCAAACTCGTTGTTGAATGCCGCACCACCGATGGGGCCCTCAATCATCACCTCCAGTGCGGAAACAATGCGACCAGGCTTGCCGTAATCCTGCTCCCAGGGTTGCTCAAAACCAGGGATTCGCAGGTTGGAAACTGAAAAGCCCGTCAGACCCACTTTGGGTTTGGAGCCTCTGCCAACCGCCCCTTCATCCCGGATTTCACCACCGGAGCCAGTGCCCGCACCGGGGAAAGGTGCAATGGCGGTCGGATGATTGTGTGTTTCAACCTTCATCAGCAGATGAATGGGCTCTTGCGAATAGGCATATTTCGCAGTGAGCGGATCCGGATAGAAACGCCCGGCGACAGTCCCCTCAATCACTGCAGCATTGTCAGAATAGGCAGATAGCACCTTGGTACCCGCTTTTTCATTGGTATTACGAATCATCTGAAACAGGGAATGCTGCTGTGGCTGCCCGTCCACACTCCAGCTGGCGTTAAAAATCTTGTGCCGGCAGTGTTCAGAGTTGGCCTGGGCGAACATCATCAACTCTACGTCATTGGGGTTGCGGCCCAATTCGGTAAAACTTTCTACCAGGTAGTCGATTTCGTCATCTGCCAGGGCCAGCCCCAAATCCATATTCGCCTGTACCAGAGCGTCTCGCCCACCCGTGGTAATGTCCACGACGGTCAAAGGCCTGGGGGATTCATGACGAAACAGGCACTGGGCCTGCCCTGTTTCGCTGAGTACCTGCTCGACCATGCGATCGTGCAGCGCCGCCGTCACTTGCTGGAGAAGCTCAGCATCGGCGGTCTCTGGCAACTCCAGGCGATAGGCGATGCCGCGCTCTACCCGCTGTACCTGTGCCAGGCCACAATTATGGACAATATCGGTGGCCTTGCTGGACCAGGGCGAAATCGTCCCGGTTCGTGGTACTACCAGGAACAGCGTGCCGCTGCTCTCGTCTTCACCTGCCTGGAAATCGCTACCGGATCCGTACTGCAATAACTGCTGCAAAACCTGTGTGTGTTCGTCGCTGAGCTCTGCTGACAGTTCAGCAAAATGCACATACTCCGCTGTCAGCGCGCCGATGGTGGCATCCAGGCTGTGCAGTTTGCGTAGAAGTTTGGTGAGTCTGAAATCCGACAGGGCCGGAGCACCGCGCAGGGTGAGCATGCTGGAAATCGCCTATTGAGCAGATCGCGTCTAGTGAATAAAAAACGGCGTCATTGTACTGTATTTATACAGCCGCTGTTAGCATCCGGGCGGTGAATTTATCACCTTTGTACAGCGTCTTAGCCGGACTACAATGGAGCTATGAAATACAGGCTCTTGTGCAGCCAGGTTCTGCTAACGCTGTCGGCCAGTTTGTTTATGGGCTGCGGCAGTTCAGACTCTCTGGATCGTGTCCTCAAGCGCGGTGAGTTGATTGTCGTCAGCCGCAATGGCCCGGCGACTTTTTATGAGGATAAAGGCGGCCCTGCCGGGTTCGAATACGCGCTCAGTAACCTGTTCGCCGAAAAACTGGGCGTCCGTCTACGAATGGAAGCCAGGCATAATATCGCAGACATATTGCAGAGTGTGCGACGCGGGCAAGCAGATATGGCTGCGGCTGGATTAAGTATCACTCCCATGCGAATGCTGGAGTTCCGGTTTTCACGACCCTACGCCGACATCCAGACCCAGGTCATTTATGTGGGTGGCACCTTCAGGCCCCGCAAGATCGAAGACTTGTATAACAGCCGCCTGGTAGTACTGGCGCACAGTAGTCACGCGGAAGCGCTGCGTGATATTCAGACCGAACACCCCGACCTGCAGTGGCAGGAAATAGACAACGCCGAGCCGCCGGACCTGTTGGATATGGTCACCTCCGGCGCAGCAAGTTACTCCCTCATAGATTCGAACGAATTTGTTGCCAACCGGGGCTTTTACCCCAAGTTGCGCATTGGCTTTAATATCGCACCGGACGCACAACTGGCCTGGCTGTTCCCGGGCGATGAAGCTAACAATCGCCTGTTGGAAAAAGTTGATGCATTTTTTGAGAAGATACAGGCCGACGGCACCCTGGAGCAGTTGAAAGAGCAGCACTTCGGTCACGCCTGGGGTGTAGCCCAGGTGGATTCACAAACCTTTAGCCGGCGCATGAGAAATCGACTACCAAAGTATGAGAACCTGCTGCGCACTATTGCCGATGAGTATCAGCTGGACTGGCATCTGCTGGCAGCCATCTCCTACCAGGAATCTCACTGGAATCCACGTGCCAGGTCTCCCACGGGCGTGCGCGGTTTGATGATGCTAACCTCGACTACGGCATTGGAAATGAATGTTAGCAACCGCCTGGATGCGACCCAGAGCCTGCGTGGCGGAGCCCGCTACTTCAAGAAAATTAAACGCCTGCTACCCACGGATATAGAGGACCCGGATCGCACCTGGTTTGCCCTGGCTGCCTACAATATCGGCCGCGGCCACCTGGAGGATGCCAGGGTAATCACTGAGCGACAGGGAGGCGACCCGGACCTGTGGGCAGATGTTAAGAAACGCTTGCCCTTACTGCAAAAAAGCACGTATTACCGCCGCACCAGGCACGGTTATGCGCGCGGCTCTGAGCCGGTGACCTATGTGAAAAACATTCGCCATTACTACAACATTCTCGCCTGGCAGGATATCAGCAAGAATAGTCCGCCAGCGCCGATCGTCGTTGATCAACACCTGCCTGAAATTCTCAAAACGAGCCGGCTTTCTGCACTGTGACAGCGCCGCTTAGCGTCTGGACTGAAAAAAACCCTGTAATAGAACCGCACTTTCCTCGGCCAACAGACCCTCTTCCCACACCACACGATGGTTGTAATAACTGGCATCCAGAGCACGTGCCTGGCTGCATACTACCCCGGCACGAGGTTCTCTCGCTGCAAATACCAGCCGTGAAATTCTGGCGTGGACGAGAGCACCCACACACATAGTGCAGGGCTCCAGGGTCACATACAGGGTGCTCGCAGGCAGTCGATAGTTGCCAATTCGCTGCGCCGCATCGCGCAGCGCCACACACTCGGCATGGGCGGTAGGATCCTGGGTAGATATAACCTGGTTCCAGCCCTCGCCGATAATCTGGCCGTCGCTGACTACCACAGCACCTACCGGCACTTCCTCTATTACAGCGGCTCGTCGCGCCAACTCCATCGCCCTGCTCATAAATAACAGGTCGGCGTCGGTAGCGTTCATTCCCACTCGATGGTGGCGGGAGGCTTACTGGAAATATCATAGGTGACGCGAGACACGCCGGATATTTCATTGATAATACGATTAGAGACTGTTTCCAGCAGCTCGTAAGGCAGGTGTGCCCAGCGCGCAGTCATGAAATCAACGGTTTCTACTGCCCGCAGCGCAATCACATACTCATAGCGGCGCCCATCACCCACCACACCTACCGATTTCACCGGCAGGAACACCGCGAAGGCCTGGGCGGTCTTGTGGTAAAAATCAGCCGCGTGCAGCTCTTCAAGAAAAATCGCATCAGCTTCGCGCAGCAGATCGGCGTATTCTTTTTTTACCTCTCCCAGTATTCGCACACCCAGTCCCGGACCGGGAAATGGATGCCGGTACACCATGTCATAGGGCAATCCCAATTCGAGTCCAATGCGTCGCACCTCGTCCTTGAACAACTCTCGCAGGGGTTCGACCAGTTCCATCGCCATATCATCTGGCAAGCCGCCAACATTGTGGTGCGATTTGATAACATGGGCTTTGCCGGTCTTGGCGCCCGCCGATTCGATCACATCGGGATAAATAGTTCCCTGCGCCAACCAGCTTACGTTCTTCAGCCGGGTCGCCTCTTCATCGAACACGTCGATAAAGGTATTGCCAATGACTTTGCGCTTGGCTTCCGGGTCGGAGACCCCCTTCAGTTTGCCCAGGAAAAGATCTTCAGCATTGACGCGGATCACCTTGACACCCATGTTCTTGCTGAACATGTCCATCACCTGGTCGCCTTCATTTTTACGCAGCAGGCCGTTGTCTACGAATACGCAGGTGAGTTGATCGCCAATCGCCCGGTGTAACAAGGCTGCAACCACAGAGGAATCAACACCGCCTGAAAGCCCCAGTAGCACCTTGTCACCGCCTACCGTATTGCGCACCCGTGCGATGGCATCTTCAACAATATTGGCCGGCGTCCACAGCACCTCACAGCCACAAAGTTCCAGCACAAAGTGCTCGAATATGCGCTCGCCCTGCAAAGTATGGGTAACCTCAGGGTGAAATTGTATTCCATAGAACGGTTTTTCAGAGTGGTACATACCGGCAATCGGGCAGCTCTCGGTTGCAGCCATCAGTTCAAAATCTAGCGGTAGTACATCGACCTTGTCACCGTGACTCATCCACACATCCAGCAGGCCGACACCATCCGCATCCATGTGATCCCTGATATCGTGCAGCAGGCCCGGCTTGTCTGTCACCCTGATCTGGGCATAACCAGACTCACTGACATCAGAGCAGGCAACGCTGCCACCAAACTGCTGCGCCATGACTTGCATGCCATAACAAATTCCCAGCACCGGTATTCCCAATTCAAAAACCAGGTCTGGGGCGCGGGGTGAATCTGGCGCGGCCACAGACTCGGGGCCGCCGGAGAGGATAATACCGCGCGGGTCGAACTCCCGAATTTCATCATCACTGATATCCCAGCCGCGAATTTCGCTAAAAACGCCCACTTCCCGAACCCGTCGGGCAATCAACTGGGTATATTGGGAGCCAAAATCCAGGATGAGGATTTTCTGCGCATGAATATTGGTCATAGCTTATCGTACGGGGTAATTGGGTGGTTCTTTGGTGATCGACACATCGTGAACATGACTTTCGGCCATGCCCGCTGCAGTGACCCGCACAAATTCGGGGCGGTTGCGCATGGTATCGATATCGGGACTACCGGTGTAGCCCATGGCGGAACGCAGCCCGCCCATTAACTGGTGAACTATTGCCGCCACCGGCCCTTTGTAGGGTACCCGGCCTTCGATGCCTTCAGGCACCAGTTTCTCAGCGCCCTGGTTGGCATCCTGGAAGTAGCGGTCACTACTGCCCTGGGTTTGAGCCATCGCGGCCAGTGAGCCCATGCCACGATAGGCCTTGTAAGTCCTGCCTTGATACAGTTCAACTTCACCGGGCGCCTCTTCGGTACCCGCAAACATACTGCCCATCATCACCGAGTGGGCGCCGGCGGCAATCGCCTTGGACAGGTCGCCGGAGAAACGTATGCCGCCATCCGCTATGACCGGAATATCGGTGTCCGCCAGGGCGTTAACGACATTCTCAATGGCCGTGAGCTGTGGCACGCCTACGCCCGTTACAATGCGGGTGGTACATATGGAGCCAGGTCCGATACCAACTTTGACTGCATCGGCACCGGCCTTGGCCAGCGCCAGGGCTGCCGCGCCGGTGGCGATATTGCCGCCAATTACCTGCATGTCCGGATAATCGGCCTTGATAAGCCGCACCCGTTCCAACACATTTTTGGAATGGCCGTGTGCCGTATCCACTACCAACACATCAACCCCGGCCACAATCAGTGCGGCGACCCGATCGTCGGTATCCGGACTGGTACCCACTGAAGCACCCACTCGCAGTTGACCATAGCTGTCCCTGGCGGCAAGCGGAAAACTTTCGGTCTTATCAATATCCTTCACGGTAATCATGCCGCACAAGTCAAAGGCATCGTTAACGACGAGGATTTTCTCGATCTTATGCCTATGCAACAAACCCTGAACTTCCTCTGCCGTTGCACCCTCTTTTACCGTGATGAGGTCATCCCGCGTGGTCATAATGCTGGCCACTGTCTTGTCCAGGTTGGACTCAAAACGCAGGTCGCGCCGGGTTACGATACCCACCAGATCTTCACCGGCCAGTACCGGCACACCGGAGATGCCATTTTTTTGTGTCAATTCCAGCAACTGGCTAATATTGGCGTCCTGCTGAATGGTGATGGGGTCTTTAACCACACCACTCTCGTACTTCTTGACCTTGCGGACCTGTGCCGCCTGTTCTTCCAGGGTCATACTCTTGTGAATGATGCCCATGCCGCCTTCCTGGGCAATGGCGATAGCCAGGGCGGCTTCTGTCACTGTATCCATGGCCGCCGAAATCAAAGGGATATTCAGTTCGATAGATCGAGTCAACTGGGTTTTGAGATCGACGTCCGTGGCAATAACTTCCGAGGCACCCGGCAGTAGTAGTACGTCATCAAAGGTGAGGGCTTCCTGGGTAATTCGAAGCATAGAATCAGTCTTCCGCTAACTGGTTAAACGTGTAATTATAAATCCTCTGTCTACCTTCCGTAAATGAAAACTAACCTTGTCAACAACAATTTCCGCCCAGGACCCCTCCACCCCGTTCAGCGTAGCCCAGCTCAATCGCCAGGTGAAACGCATACTGGAGAGCCATTTTGACTTTATCTGGATTGAAGGTGAGCTGAGCAACCTGGCTCAACCAGGGTCCGGGCACTGGTATTTTACTCTCAAGGATGACAGCGCACAGGTGCGTTGCGCCATGTTTCGCAACCGCAACCAGCGCCTTCGAACTACCCCGAGCAATGGACAACAGGTGCTGATTCGTGCCCGTGTATCGCTTTACGAGGGCCGCGGCGAGTATCAGCTCATCGTAGAGCACCTCGAAGATGCCGGTGCCGGCGCCTTGCAAAAACAATTTGAACAGCTCAAGGAGAGGCTCGCCACTGAGGGGCTGTTTGACCCTGCCAACAAACAGGGTTTACCTGAATTCCCCCGTCACATTGCCCTCGTCACCTCACCCACCGGCGCCGCCGTGCGCGACCTGCTGACGGTTTTCAAGCGCCGCTTTCCCGCCCTGGAATTAAGCATACTGCCGGTACCGGTGCAGGGCACGGAAGCTGCCCCCGCCATCACAAAAGCACTGCAACTGGCCAACCAGCACGGCCACTTCGACGCCATAGTACTGGCCCGGGGTGGCGGTTCCATGGAAGACCTGTGGGCATTCAATGAAGAATCTGTAGCCAGGGCAATCGCCGCCAGTGAAATTCCCGTGCTCAGTGCCATCGGCCATGAAACTGATTTCACTATCGCCGACTTCGTGGCAGACCAGCGAGCAGCCACCCCGTCTGCCGCTGCCGAGCTACTGAGCCCGGACCAACGAGAACTGCAGCTGAAGCTGGCTGGCACGCGCCAGCAACTGGCCCGTCTGCTGGCCCAAAAAATAACTATCTATAATGGCAGAGTCACCGCACTGCGCCGACACTTGCGTCATCCCGGGGAACGGCTACGCGAGCAGGCACAGCGGATTGACGAGTACGAGCAGCGCCTGCGCCGTGGTATTGCACAATTGATCAGTAGCAAGGGACATTTACTGACCCGTCGCAGTTCCCGATTGCAGATACAGTCTCCACAGCCGCAGATAAGTGCCCTGCACTTACAGATCAGTAACTTGAGTCAACGCGCCATTCACACCGTGCAGCAGCAATTGCACCGCAGCCAGCATCTTTTCGCCACGCTGGGTGGAAAGCTGGATTCACTGAGCCCGCTGGCCACGCTGCAGCGCGGCTACGCAATCGTCAGTGATGAGCAGGGATCAATTGTCACCAGCGCGGCTGCGGTGCAAGAAGGTGATATTCTCACCACCAGGCTGGCCGAGGGTAGTTTGCGGAGTAAGGTCTGCTAGTATTTGGCAGGCAGTTTCGAATTGATAATGATGTGCCGACCCTCAAAGCGAATATAGTCCCCTATCGTCAAATCCTTGAGAATGCGGGCAACCATCTCGCGGGAAGCACCCACCCGGTCGGCGATATCCTGCTGGGTCAACTTTTCGGGTATAAACAAGGTGCCATCACCACGTTCCTCGGCCAGATCGGTCAGCACGTTGGCGACTCGACCGTACACGTCCTGCAGTGCCAGACTTTTCACATCGGCAGTCAGTTTACGTACCCGAGCGGCGAGATTCTGGATCAATTTGCGGGCAATATTGGGATGATCTTCCAGAACGCGGTTGAAATCGTCCTTATAGATAATACAAAAATTCGATTTTTCGACGGTGCGCACCGATGCTGAGCGGGAAGAATCATCCAACAGGGCCAACTCGCCGAAGTAATCACCCTCCGATTGGGTGTTCATGATGAATTCTTTGCCGTTCTTATCGCTGCAGTACACCTTGACCCGACCGGACTCAATAATAAACAGCGAATCCGCCGGATCGTTCTCATGAATGACAACGGTATTTTTAGGGAATGAGCGGCTGCTACTACTGGAAACCAGTGCCTCCAGCTCCATTGTTGTCAATCCTTGAAACAGCTCAACTTGTTGCAATATCACAGTCGCTCACCGTCCTTAGAACAATCACATGCGGGCCTGGGTCGCATAGTAACCCAAACTCACCTACAGACGCACTATTCCTGTGCCAACAGGCTAGTTATAATCTTGTCAGACCACAAAGAAATGGGAGCCACCTTTGACAGATCAGCTTACCTCTAGAGCCTGGACAGACCGTGTTTTCAAAGCATTGGCGGAATTACGAGCGCAATCGGGTAATTCCAGTGACAAGCTGCAAACCGAGCAACGCGAAGACCTGGACCGCCTGATCTCCTCCGGTGCCGCGTTAGAAGCCTTGTTAAGTCACACGGACGCCAAAGACTGGCAACACGACGTTCGCAACGTGCTAGGGGCGATGCGCGGCTATGCCGAGTTATTGCTTGAAGATATCGGCGACCTGTTGCCGCTGCTTAAAGCCAGCCTGGAGCGCGTGCTTAAAGCGGTCGCCTCGGCCACCGATGGTGGCAGTCAACCCACTCGCAGCCGGGCTACCGGTGGCACAGCCACACTCACCGGCACAATATTGGCGGTTGACGACAGCGCAGACAATCGCGATTTGCTGGCCCGCTACCTGACCCGCGAAGGGCACACGGTATTACTGGCCGAGTCTGGCGCCCAGGCGCTGGCACTTTTAGAGGAACACCCGGTCGACCTGGTGCTGCTTGACCTCATCATGCCCGGCATGAATGGTAGCGAAGTGTTGACTCGCATGAAGGCGCACAACGAGTTACGGGCCCTGCCGGTCATCGTAATTTCCGGCCAACAGGATATGGACGGCATTATTTCCTGCATTGAAGCAGGTGCCGACGATTACTTGTTCAAGCCCTTCAACCAGACACTCCTGCAGGCAAGAATCCGTGCGGGACTGGAACGCAAACGCTGGCACGACAGAGAAGAACAATATCGCGAACAACTCGAGCGCAATGAGCAATTCATCCGGGCCACATTCGGCCGCTATGTCTCCGATGAAATTGTCGCCAACCTGCTGGAAGCACCGGAGGGGCTTAAACTGGGTGGAGATCTGCGTGAATGCACCATCCTGATGTCTGACATTCGCCAGTTCTCCAGTATCTGTGAACGACTGCCACCCGACGATGTAATGAAAATGCTCAATCACTACCTGGGGGTAATGTCAGAAATAATCATGGGCCACCAGGGCACGATCGATGAATTTATAGGCGATGCCATACTGGCCATTTTTGGTGCGCCAACCTCCCGCGCGGATGATGCGGACCGGGCCGTGCAGTGCGCATTGGATATGCAGCAGGCCATGAATGATATCAATCGCGATAACCGCGAGGCCGGACTACCGGAAATTTCCATGGGTATAGGGGTCAATACAGGAGCTGTCATCGCCGGCAACATCGGCTCAGAGAAACGCAGCAAGTACGGCGTGGTCGGACACCATGTCAATTTGACAGCTCGCATTGAATCCCAGACCGGTGGCGGAGAGGTAATAATCTCGGCCAGCACCCTGGAAAAACTCAAGGGTTCCTACCGAATAGGCAGCAGCAAAGAGGTGAAAGTGAAGGGCATTGAGGAGCCCGTATTGATCTACCAGTTGCTACCTTCCGACGCCGGTGACCAACCATGACGCTACGAATATTGCTGGTCGAAGACAATGAACTCAATCGCGACATGTTGAGCCGCCGGCTGACGCGCGCCAATTACGAGGTGTTTACCGCCGCGGATGGCGCCACAGCGCTGCAATTGATACGCGAACAACACCCAGATGTCGTGTTACTGGACATGAACCTGCCGATTAAAGATGGCTGGACCACCTGCAGGGAGGTGCGCGAGGATCCCAGCATTGCCGGCACGGCTATCATTGCACTGACTGCCCATGCCATGGGCGAGGACCGGGTCAAGGCGATGGAGGCTGGCTGCAATGACTATGCAACCAAACCCGTCGACTTTCCACAACTGCTGGAAGCGATCAATCGGCTGGCACCAAAGGCCGAACAAACGTGAGCCTGAGCCGGCGCCTGACCCTGTCACTACTGGCTATCCTGCTAATTTTTTCGCTGACAGTGGGCACACACTTCTGGGGAAGTTTCGCACGAACCGAAAGCATGACCGCCTACCGACAATCGATCAGCGCCCAGCAGTTGGCCACCAGCATCGGACAACAGCTTGAAGAGCAGCGCAAACGAATACTGGTTTTAGCCACCCTGCGAGATACCGCGGAAGACAAACTCAACGAAGCAGATCGCAACCAGGGTGAAAGCAATATTGAGGGTATCTCCAATGCAATTCGCCAGTTGGGCAGTGCCACCCACGATGTTACCCGGCCTCAGTATGATGCACTGTGGAGAGCCAGCCTGGAATTGCTGCCCGCCTGGAAAAACTTTTACCGCGCCTACAATGATGACAACTGGGAATCGCCGTTTTTTTCACCCACCATGCCGGTGGATTATGAAACCGTTCGCCAGCGCCTGCATACGCTGGAGGCCAGGCAGAGTTTTATCGCCGAGCAACAGGCGGCAATCATTGACCGGACCATCGCGCTTACCGACAGTATTACCGCCATAAGTTTTCTCGCATCCATATTCCTCAGCAGCACCCTGGGATTTTTCCTGATTCGCTATACCAACACTTCATTTAGCAGACTAAAAACAGGTACGCTGCGCATCGGTAGTGGCGATCTGAATTACCGGATCGATAATATCGAAGACAGCGGTGAGTTTGGTGATTTGGCGGCTGCCTTCAATGATATGTCTGGCAAGCTGCGCAATGCCATTGAGGCTGTCAGGCAGGCCAAGGACCAGGCCGACCAGGCCAACCAGGCGAAAAGTAACTTTCTGGCCAATGTCAGTCACGAATTGCGCACCCCCCTCAACGCCATTATTGGCTACGGAGAAATGCTGTTCGACGAGCTCGAAGACGGCACAGATTTAGATCGTCGCCAGTTCCAGACAGACCTTGAAAAAATTACCCTGTCGGGCAAGCAATTGCTTGCCTTGATCAACGACATTCTCGATCTGTCCAAAATAGAAACCGGCAAAATGACCGTACATCCAGAAGAGTTCGACCCCGGCGCATCACTACAGGAAGTCGTTGAGATCATTAGCCCACTGCTAAAGAAAAATGGCAACACGCTGGAAGTCAGTGGCGACGACGACTTGCCTGTCTTTTACAACGATGCCACCAAATTTCGCCAGGTGTTTTTGAATTTACTCAGCAATGCCAACAAATTCACCGACGTTGGTCAAATAGTGGTTCATGTAGAAACCCTGCCAGAAGATGACACTCGCAGAATTTTCAGCGTCACCGACACGGGCATCGGCATGACCCTGCAACAACAGGAAGTGATTTTTGACGCTTTCGTACAGGCCGACACGTCAACCAGTAAAAATTATGGAGGCACGGGCCTGGGACTGGCAATCTGTAAAGATTACTGCGAATTAATGGGTGGAGAAATCAGTGTAGAAAGTGAACCGGGGCGCGGCACTACCTTCCGAGTAAACTTACCGGTGCGGATTCCCGCCCCAGAGTCAAGTCCCGCAAGCGCTTGATAGCAGCTTCACGTTTTTGCAGTTCCTTACGCAAGCCCCTGTTGCCCTGCTTGAGCTGATCTATCTGGCGCTGCATATCGAAGAAAGTTTCCAGTGAATCGCGCATGATCAAAATCTTACCGTGCAATTCCAGATCGGGTTCTGTTTCGCGGCGCAGTCGCGCATAGCTTTCAGCGGCGGCTTCACGATCAAATATTGGGCTGTCTGGCAGGATACTGAGGTAGGCGATGGCTATTCTCGCCTCGGCGTCAGCAGTCGCCGTTTTTTCGATGCGCTGGTAGCGCTGAAAATACTGTAAGGACTCCAGGTATTCGCCAGCTTCAAGGGTATTAAAGCCTTTTTCCAGAAAGGTATAGTCCTGCTTTTTCCCCGTACACTGACATTCAGCCCGGGACTGAGGCAGCGTCAAGGTAATTTCAGGTACCGGCTCGTCCGGATCACGTTGCATCTCTTGCTCAGGGGTGCTGCCGCAGCCACCCAGCAGTACAGCCAGGACCAAACTCGGTAATATTCTCAATAACATAGTGTAAGATTCTAGCACTCGGGACGCATATGCGGAAACAGCAGCACATCCCTGATTGATGGTGAATCGGTAAAAAACATCACCAGTCTGTCTATGCCGATACCCTCACCGGCTGTGGGCGGCATACCGTATTCCAATGCCGTGATGTAATCCTCATCGTAATGCATGGCCTCTTCGTCACCGGCTTCCTTCTCGGCGACCTGCGCCCGAAATCGCTCGGCCTGATCCTCTGCATCATTGAGCTCTGAAAAACCATTGGCCAGTTCTCTACCGGCCAGGAAAAACTCGAAGCGATCTGTCACAAAGGGATCATCATCGTTGCGCCTGGCCAGTGGCGATACTTCCGTTGGGTAAGCGGTGATAAAGGTAGGCTGATCCAGGTGGTGCTCGACAGTTTTTTCAAATATTTCAATTTGCACCTTGCCCAGGCCCCAGTTGTCCTTGAGGGGAATACCCAGCGACTCGGCAATTGCCCTGGCGGCCTGCTCATCGGCCAGGTCAGTGGCAGAGATGTTGTCATTGAAATGAAGTATGGAGTCAAACACAGTCATGCGCGTAAACGGCTTGTCCAGGTCATAGGCGGTGCCCTGGTAATCAAAACTGGTGGTTCCCCTGACATCCAGCGCAACCTGGCGCAGCATTTTTTCGGTCAGGTCCATCGCATCACGGTAATCTGCATAGGCCCAATAGAACTCAAGCATGGTGAATTCCGGATTGTGCCTGGTGGAGAGCCCCTCATTGCGAAAACTGCGATTGATTTCAAACACGCGTTCAAACCCCCCCACCGTCAAACGCTTTAGATACAACTCTGGAGCGACACGTAAATACATGTCCCGATTGAGGGCGTTGTGGTGTGTCACGAAAGGCCTGGCAGCGGCGCCACCGGGAATAACCTGCATCATTGGGGTCTCCACTTCCATGAAGTCCCGCTCCTGCATAAAACGGCGAATCGAGTCTACGATTTTCGAGCGCTGCCTGAACACTTCCCGCGACCCGGGATTTACAATCAGGTCAACATACCGCCGGCGATAGCGAATCTCCTGGTCAGACAGGCCGTGATACTTGTCGGGCAGCGGTCGCAATGACTTGGTCAGCAGACGCGCCTGCTCCATATTGATATACAAATCGCCCTTGCCGGAACGGTTTATCGGCCCAGTGGCCGCAATGATATCACCCAGGTCCCAGGTTTTGATCGCGGCCAGTTCCTGTTCGGAAAGAACCTTGCGATTGACATAGAGCTGGATCTCACTGTGCTCGTCCTGAATCAGCAGAAAGGAACCGCGATTTCTGATCAGGCGACCACACACCGAAAATACCTCAGCGGCGTCTTCCAGCTGCTGTTTTTCGGCGTCCTGGTAATCACGGTGTAATTCGGCGGCGGTGGCGGTGCGCCTGAAGTCATTCGGAAATGGGTTGCCCTGCTCCCTGATCAGCGCCAGCTTGGCCCTGCGCTCGGCTATTAACTTGTTCTCGTCCAATTCTGTAGATGGTTGTTGTGCTGACATTGCTATTCCTGCGTTACAGCCCCTGCTTGAGAGAGGCCTCTATAAACATATCAATATTGCCGTCCAGAACGGCCTGGGTATTGGAGGTTTCGATGCCCGTTCTCAGGTCTTTGATGCGCTGGTCATCCAGAACATAGGAGCGAATCTGGCTGCCCCAGCCGATATCTGACTTGTTGTCCTCCACCGCCTGGGCCGCCTCACTGCGCTTTAGCATCTCCAGCTCGTACAGACGGGCCCGTAACATTTTCCACGACTTGTCCCGGTTCTGGTGCTGGGAACGCTCACTTTGGCACTGTACCACGATACCGGTTGGCTCGTGGGTCAGGCGCACAGCCGAATCAGTTTTGTTGACATGCTGACCACCGGCGCCCGAAGCGCGGTAGGTGTCGGTGCGAACATCGGAGGGATTAATTTCGATTTCAATGCTGTCGTCGATTTCAGGGGATACGAAAACCGAACTGAACGAGGTATGCCGGCGGCTACCTGAATCAAACGGGGATTTACGCACCAGGCGATGCACACCGGTTTCGGTTCTCAGCCAGCCAAATGCATAGTCTCCCTCGAAGCGGATGGTCGCGCTCTTGATACCCGCCACCTCACCGGAAGATACTTCTTCCAGGGTTGTTTTGAACTGCTTGGCCTCACCCCAGCGCAAATACATGCGCAACAGCATTTCCGCCCAATCCTGCGCTTCAGTGCCACCCGAGCCCGCCTGAATGTCCAGGTAGGCATTGTTGGCATCCATGGGCCCGGAGAACATGCGCTGGAACTCAAGTTGCTCCAGCTGGCTCAGCAGCGCAGTTATGTCAGATTCGATCTCTGCCACAGCGGGCTCGTCATCTTCCTCCGCCGCCATTGCCAGCAGATCACCTGCATCTTCGCTGCCGCGAACCAACTGTTCGAGGGTGTGCACAATCTTTTCCAGCTCGGCCCGTTCCCGGCCTAATTGCTGGGCGCGCTCCGGTTGCTCCCAGACACCGGGTTCTGCCAGTTCCAGCTCTACTTCGGCGAGCCTGTCCTTGCGATGGGCATAGTCAAAGATACCCCCTGAGCACTTCTGTGCGCTCGTCGATGTCTTTGAGGGTCTGAACTAGTGGGTTAATTTCTAACATCTCTACCTTGGCCAATTATGTGGGGCGCGCGCATTATAAGACAGTGTCTAAAACTGGTTCAATACCATGGCGATCAACAATATTTGTGGCAAGCTTATCAGCGGCAGAAACAGGGCTATTTTCCATGAGCGCGTGGTATCGCGCAGGGACATAATTTCAGTGTAGTCCGTGGACACGCCAGCCATAAGAAAGGTAAACGCGTTGCCGGGCGCACTGGCCCGATTCATCAAGTCGGCCGCCACCGGCGTGGAGCCCTCGGAACACACTTCAATGATGGTGGCCGCCATCACGGTTAACCATAAACCGGTCATACTCGCTCCGAACCAGGTGGCGAACATCTCCGCAGGTACCAGGGTGCGAATGGCTGTGGCCAGCAGTATGCCGAACAGGCCCCAGCGAATAACCACCCGCGAACCGGCAAAGCCGTCACGCAGCAGACGCCCCATCCCGGGTACGGAAAATGCCCAGTCGCCACGAAATTCAGCCCACAGCTCAGAGAAGGTAGTCTCTTTGTTCAATAGCGCCCGGTGGGGGTTTTCAGGCAGGGTGCCACGCCCTACCAGGCCATCAAAAATATAGCCCGTGACAAGACCGATAATGAGTGAAAGAAGTATGAACAACAGGGTCCATCCCACACCTATCAGGCCAAACAGGATCAGCGTCAGTGAAAAAGAGTTCCAGGGGCTGGCCAGCAGGAATGCCATTACCTGCCCGACACTGGCACCTCGCTCATACAGTTTCATGCCCACGGCGAGAATGCCGTGGCTGCATAAATCCAGCAGCACACCCGCCATTGTAGCTCGCAACAAAGAGCGAAAACCTTTCTCATGGCCCAGCACTGACATCACCAGGTCGCGTGGAATCCGCGCCAACAGGCCCACAAAAATAATTCCCACGGCGATGCCCCACCACATCTTGTTGAACAGCTCCACCACGCCATGCGCCATGGTCGCCAACTGCAGGGTGTCGCCGTCTCCATGCGGTATTACCAATCCCAGCGCATACAATACGACAACGGCCGTTATGCTGAACCAGAGAAAGATGTCTGTCTTGTCTACCTCAGCCTCAGAGCCGCAACCATCATCGACAACGGGCTTTTCTTCGCAGCAATCACTCACCTGCCCACCTACTCTCGCACCAGTTCTTCGAGAATGGCGCATTCGGGGCCCTCGTCACCGTTACATTGGTTCGCCAAGCCCTGCAGCATGGTGTTCATGCTTCGCAATTCGCTGATTCGGTCCTCTATTTGCTGGCATTTCTCCAGCACCAACTCCCGGACATGGGCGTTGTGGCGCTGCGGGTTGCGATATATATCCAGCAGCTGCCTACATTCTTCGACGGAAAAGCCAACCCCCCTGGCCCGGTGCACGAAGCGCAGTTCTGTCAGGTCGGATTCGGTATAGGTACGGTAGCCATTGGTATCGCGTCGCGCCGCTACTATCAGGTCTATTTGTTCGTAATAGCGGATGGTTTTGCTGGACAAGCCACTGCTATTTGCCGCTTCTGAGATGTTCATGCTCTGGTCCTGTAGTACCAAAAAGAGTGCCGAAAGGAGATCTACAGGGCTAATGTAAACCTTCCAGTCACTGGAAGGTCAAGTATTATTCCAAACGCTCTAAATGCTCTACCAATAGCTGCAGCCGTTCTTCGCCGCGAAAATAGTTACAATCGAGCTTGTAGGCGAGCCGGACCTGCTCCAATTCCGGACTGGGCCACAGCTCCAAATCTACATTGAAGGCAATGGCATCCAGCAGCTTGCTGCTATCCCCTGGCGGGTGCACCACCAACTTCAAGTGACGCTCGCCAACCAGTCGCTGGTGCACAATATTGAAAACACCATCAAATACCGGCTCGGGGAAATACTGTCCCCAGGGACTGGCATAGCGCAGCTGCCTGGCCAGCTTCAGGCCCAGCTCCGAACATTCCAGCTCGCCATCAGAATCGACCACCGCTTCCAGCTCAACGCCAGCCAGTCTCTCTCCGACTACGGTGATAAAGCTCTGCTGGAATGCTGGCAGGTTTTCCTCGGCGAGAGACAGCCCCGCTGCCATCGCGTGACCACCGAACTTATCGATAAGACCGGGGTGCAGGGTGGACACCCGTTCCAGTGCGTCGCGAATATGTAAACCGGTAATAGAGCGGGCTGAACCTTTGACCCAGCCATCATCAGTGCGGGCAAATGCAATTACCGGCCGGTGCAGCCGGTCCTTGATGCGCGATGCAACAATGCCCACCACACCCTGGTGCCAATCGGGCTCGTACAGGCACACGGCGGCGGGAATTTCATCGCCATGGGTAGCGAAATACTGCTCCAGTATCTGCAGAGCCTCCTGCTGCATGCCCCTTTCAATTTGTTGCCGATCGCGATTGAGGGTGTCCAGCTGTTGCGCATAGCGGCGCGCACTACTGTCATCTTCTGCCAGCAGGCAGGCTATACCGATGGACATGTCATCGAGTCGCCCGGCGGCGTTAAGCCGCGGCGCCACACCAAAGGAAAGATCAGCAGCAACCAGCCGCGGGCCAGACCGGGCCGCAATCTCCAGTAGCGCGCTGATACCCGGTCGCGTCTTGCCAGCCCGAATGCGGCGCAAACCCTGCTCTACCAGTATGCGGTTGTTGTAATCCAGCGGTACCACGTCGGCGACCGTACCCAGAGCTACCAGATCCAGGACCTCAGCCAGGTTGGGGGACGGGATTTCTGTCTGTTCAAACCAGCCGCGCCTGTTTAGTTCAGTGCGAAGCGCCGACATCACGTAGAAGATAACTCCCACTCCAGCCAGGTTTTTACTGGGAAAATCACAGCCGTCCTGGTTGGGATTGACGATCACATCAGCCAGCGGCAAGCGGGCACCGGGCAGGTGGTGATCTGTCACCAGGGTTTTAATGCCAAGCTCAGCTGCCAGGGCCACGCCCTCTATGCTGGAGATACCATTGTCGACGGTGACAATGAGTGCGGGTTTATCGGCGGCGGCCAGTTCAACAATCTCGGGGGTAAGACCGTAGCCGTGCTCAAAACGATTGGGCACCAGGAAGCGAGGCTCGACGGCCCCCATTGCGCGCAGCGCCGTAATGGCAAGCGCTGTACTGGTGGCGCCATCGGCATCAAAATCACCAACCACCAATATGCGCTGGCGCTGCTGTACACAATCTGCCAGCAGTTGCCCGGCCTCAGTCAGGCCGCGCAGCAAGTGCGGCGACAGCAGCCGGTCCAGTTTGTATTCGATTTGAGTGGCGTTATCTATACCCCGATTGGCAAATACTCGCGCCAATACCGGGTGAACATCAACCAGCGCAGGACCGGGCTCTGCATCTGGCCGACGCCGGATGCGGTCAGGCATTAAGTTGGCTGGTCATGAAGGCCTGCACGGCGGTCAGATCGTTGGCCAGCACCTGGTAGCGCTCCTCCCGTTCAAACAGGTCGGCCAGATGATGCGGCAAACCCGGCAGTTCTTTTACACCCGCCTCGGCTACAGCCTGTGGAAACTTGGCCGGGTGTGCCGTTGCCAGCGTAACCATCGGCACGCTGGCATCGCGGCGACAATCCCGGGCCGCTTTTACGCCTACCGCTGAATGGGGGTCCAGCAGGTACTCATTGGCGGCGTATACTTCGGCGATCAGGGCGCAGGTTTCTTCATCACTGACACACTGGCTGTCAAATAACTGGCGGATTCGGTTCATAGCCTGCTCTGACAGGGTAATATCCTCATGCTGGAAACGTTCCAACAACTCGGCTATCGCCGCACCATCCCGGTCGTACAAATCAAATAACAGGCGTTCGAAATTACTGGATACGGAAATATCCATGCTCGGTGAAAGCGTGTGATGCAAGCTCGTACGCGCATAGGTACCGGTGGTCATAATACGATGCAACACGTCATTGCGGTTAGTGGCAATAATGAGCTGATCTATAGGCAAACCCATTTGGTGGGCGAGGTAACCGGCAAAAATGTCACCAAAGTTGCCGGTGGGAACAGAAAACGCGACTTTTCGGGTCGGCGCGCCCAGCGCCACGGCGGCGTAAAAGTAGTAGACAATTTGGGCCATGATGCGAGCCCAGTTAATTGAGTTCACCGCCACCAGGCTGCGATCTTCGGCCAGAAAAGAACGGTCATTGAAACTGGCTTTAACCATGGCCTGACAATCATCAAAATTGCCCTCTACAGCGATGTTGTGAATATTATCGCCCGCCACCGTGGTCATTTGCCGGCGCTGCACGTCGGAGACACGCCCCTGTGGGTGCAATATAAAGATATCTATATTCTTGCAACGGCGACAACCTTCAATAGCCGCTGAGCCGGTGTCACCGGAGGTAGCACCCATGATCACCACCTTGCGATGCTGCCGCTCCAGCACGTAATCCAGGAACCGCCCCAGCATTTGCAAGGCAAAGTCCTTGAACGCCAGGGTCGGGCCGTGAAACAGCTCAAGCACCCACTCGTTGGCACCCAGTTGTACCAGTGGCGCCACGGCCCCGTGTCGGAACTGGGCATAACAATCATTGATCATATCCGCCAGATCCTGTTCCCCAATGCAGTCATCTACAAACGGTCGCATTATGGTCAGCGCCAGTTCGGGATAACTCATGCCCGCCATGGCAGCGATTTCCGCGCTGGAAAAGCTGGGCAGTTGTGCGGGAACATAGAGACCGCCATCGGACGCCAGGCCCGCCAACAGTACCTCTTCAAAATTTAGTGCCGGCGCCTGGCCCCGGGTGCTGATGTACTTCACGGTCTATTCCCCTAGCCGTCCAGGCTTTCGACCCTGATACGGGTGATTTCGCCCTGCACACTATCCAGTGATTCTATTTGTATTACCACGCTCATCAGTTTGGACTCCTGCACCAGGTTGGTGAGAATAATCACCGGCACTCGCGTCTCGCCCTCTAGCGGCTGCTTTTGGATTAAGGCCTCAATGCTAATACCTGCCTCGCTGCAAATCCTGGCAATGTCTGAAAGCACTCCCGGTTTGTCCTCTACTGTCATGCGCATGTAGTAGGCCGTCTCTATCTGGTCAATACTCACCACCGGCAGCTCAACTATGTGGTCACTGGCGACTCCCAGGCCAGCCACCGCATGGCGTTGCCCCAGTGCCAGGTCTCGCGCCAGGTCGATGATATCCGCTACCACCGCCGATGCCGTAGCAGAACCACCCGCCCCCGCACCGTAGTACAAGGTGGGACCCACGGCATCGCCCTCGACCAAAACGGCATTGTTAACGCCATTGACGTTGGCCAGTAGCCGCTTTTCGGGAATCAGGGTTGGATGTACACGCAACTCAATGCCACCGGCGCAACGCCGCGCTATGCCCAGGTGCTTAATGCGGTAACCCAGCTCCTCTGCATACTCGACATCGCTGGTGGTAATACGGGTGATGCCTTCGGTATATACCTTGTCGAACTGCAGCGGCATACTGAATGCGATGGCGGCCAGGATGACCAGCTTGTGAGCCGCGTCAATTCCTTCCACATCAAAAGTGGGGTCCGTTTCTGCGTAACCCAGGGCCTGCGCTTCTGCCAACACATCAGCAAACTCGCGACCTTTTTCACGCATCTCACTGAGAATAAAATTACCCGTGCCATTGATAATGCCAGCCAGCCACTGAATCTGATTTGCCGCCAGGCCCTCGCGCAACGCCTTGATAATCGGAATACCACCAGCCACGGCAGCTTCGTAGGCGATAGTCACACCTGCGTCTTCCGCCATTTTCAAGAGTTCATTGCCGTGCTCGGCAATCAGTGCCTTGTTCGCGGTAACCACATGCTTGCCGTTCGATACCGCCTGGCGCACCAGATCCAGAGCCGTATCTGTGCCACCGATCAACTCCACCAGAATGTCGATATCCGGGTCGGATACCAGTTTAAAAATGTCGCGACTGACCCGGGTATCACCGGTATCGCAATCGGGATTGTCCCGCCGGGCACCAATGTGGACGATTTCCAGCTCGCAACCTGCGCGCGCGGACAGCTGCGCCGCATTCTTTTGCATCAGCTGGTAGGTGCTGGCGCCAACCGTGCCCAGTCCACAGATACCAATCTTTACCGTGCTCATCAGGCAAAACCATCCTTTCGAATCATGCGTTTAATACTGCGCAGTGCCTGCCGGGTACGGTGTTCGTTTTCAATCAATCCGAAGCGCACGTAGCCCTCTCCATATTCTCCAAACCCTATGCCCGGCGAAACCGCCACTTTGGCTTCTATCAACAGTTTTTTGCTGAACTCCAGCGAACCCATGTCGCGATAAAATTCCGGCAGCTGCGCCCACACAAACATGGTGGCCTTGGGCGGCTCTACCGGCCAGCCAGTGGCGTTGAGGCCACTACACAACACGTCGCGTCGCTTCTGGTAGAGCAGTCTTATTTCCTCCACGCAGGCTTGATCGCCTTCCAGCGCCGTTATTGCCGCTACCTGGATAGGCGTAAACATGCCGTAATCCAGGTAGGACTTCATACGCGCCAGGGCTCCCACCAGCTCTTTATTGCCGCAGCAAAATCCAACCCGCCAGCCAGGCATATTGTAGCTTTTGGAGAGAGAAAAAAACTCTACCGCCACGTCTTTGGCACCCTCGACCTGCAATATGGACGGCGCCTGGTAGCCATCGAAACAGATATCAGCGTAGGCCAGATCCTGAACCACCCATATCTCATTCTCTCTTGCTATTGCCACCACCTTCTCAAAGAAGGGCAATTCCACACAGTGAGTGGTGGGATTGCTAGGGAAATTCAAAACCAGCATCTTGGGTTTGGGCCAACTGTTCTTGATGGCGTTTTCCAACTCTGTGAAAAATTCCTCCTCATCTGCCATCGGCACGTGGCGAATATCGGCACCGGCAATAACAAATCCATAAGGATGTATAGGATAAGAGGGGTTGGGTACCAGGATCGCATCACCCGGGCCGGTGGTAGCCAACGCCAGGTGAGCCAGCCCTTCCTTGGAGCCGAGTGTAACAATGGTTTCGGTTTCCGGATCAAGATCCACATCGTAGCGGCGCTTGTACCAGTCGCTGATCGCCTTGCGCAGACGCGGGATACCCTTTGACTGTGAATAGCGGTGCGTATCGCTGCGCCGGGCAGTCTCTACCAGCTTGTCGACAATATGTTCGGGAGTGGCCTGGTCGGGATTGCCCATGCCAAAATCAATGATGTCCTCTCCTGCAACACGAGCCTGTTGTTTGAGATCACCGATCACATTAAATACGTAGGGCGGCAGGCGCTCTATGCGCTGAAAATTGACTTTCATGATTTTCTAAAACAACGTCAAATCGAGGCTAGGTAAAGGCTGGGAACCTTACTGAGCCAACCCCTTGCTGTCAACGTGCCTGCTTAGGAATTCCACCGCTTATTGGCGGGTTGTTAGTTAATTCCCATGCGCGCCGTCAGGTCCTCGGCAGACATATAGCCGGGCAGGAGCTGGCCATTTTCCATTACCAGGGCGGGGGTACCGCGTACACCCACTTTTTGTCCCAGCATGTACTGCTCCGCAACCGGGTTGCCCGGGCAAACATTGTCCGGCAGGGTCTCGCGATTCTTAAGGCGGGTAAGCGCCGCCTGGCGATCATTTGCGCACCAGGCGGTGGCAATTTTACGATAGGACTCGCTGCCCACACCCGCCCGCGGGTAAGCCAGGTAACGTACTTCGACCCCGGCTCGATTGAGGGCCGGCACTTCCTTGTGAAGCTTTTGGCAGTAGAAGCAATCCACATCGGTAAATACCGTGATTGATCCCCGGGTCTCTCCCTGTGCGGGAAAGATAATCATGTCTTTCTTATCCACCGCTGCCAGCAACTCAATGCGCTCCAGGTCGCGCTGCTGCTCAGCCAGGTTGACGATGCCGCCAATGCCCACAGAAAACAAATCACCGAGAAAGAAGAAGTCGCCATTGGCGGTGACGTACAAGACCGGGCCAGCCGTGATCTGTACCTCGTAAATGCCATCGACAACACTGGGCTTTATGGAGGCAATCTTGAAATCAGGCCGGGCCTGCAGCAATTTGACGCGTATGTCATCTTCCGGGCCGGCCAGTGCCATGCCTGAAAACAGCGTCGCGGCTGAAAAAAATAATACCGACAATACGCTTAGCCGGATGGCGAAGAACATAAAACTCTCCTGGTTACTCTTCATAATAATTGGAACATCCTGCCTGCACAGAGTTCCCCTACCCACGGGGATGGTGCTGCGCATGCAGGTCCTTCAGCCTCTCCCTGGCCACATGTGTATATATCTGCGTGGTAGTCAGGTCACTGTGCCCAAGCAGTAGCTGTACAACCCGCAAGTCTGCGCCATGATTCAGCAAATGGGTAGCAAATGCATGACGCAGGGTATGCGGCGACAGGCTGGGCGCGACACCGGCGCGCCGGGCATAGATTTTAATACGATACCAGAATGCCTGGCGAGTCATTTGTGCACCGCGTCGACTGGGAAATACCACCTCGGCGGGCACGCCCTTGAGTAACTCCATGCGGGCGCTGCGCATATATCGCTGCAACCAGCTCAATGCCTCCTCCCCCATGGGCACCAGTCGCTCCTTGCCACCCTTGCCGACCACCCGCACCACGCCCTGGTTGATACTTAGCTGTGCTATCTGCAGGCCAACCAGTTCACTGACCCGCAGTCCACAGGCATAGAGTAACTCCAGCATGGTGCGATCACGCAGCCCAAGTGCGTTATCTACATCGGGGGCCGCCAACAGTGCCTCAACATCGGCTTCACTGATGGATTTAGGCAGGGGACGACCCAGTTTGGGGCTGTCAATATCCATACTGGGGTCGCTGTCGAGTACCCCTTCGCGCAATTGGTATCTGTAGAAACCGCGGATGCAGGACAGAAAACGTGCCGTGGAGCGAGCTGAAAGGCCCTGCTCAATACGCCAACCCAGGTAAGCAAGCAGGTGGGAATCACTCACTTCCAACAGGGATAGCTGTTGTTCACTCTGCAGCCAGTCAGAAAACTGAGCAAGATCGCGCCGGTAAGATACCAGCGTGTTCTCACTAAGGCCCTTTTCCATCCACTGGGCGTCGAGGTATTGATCGATGAGCGACATAAAAAGGGCGGCTCCCGCCGCCCTTCCTTGAGTTACTTGGCCAGCTTTTCCTTGATACGGGCGGCCCTGCCACTCAATTCACGCAGGTAGTACAACTTGGCCTGGCGAACGTCGCCACGGCGCTTGATCTCAATGCTGTCGACCAGCGGGCTGTAGGTCTGGAAAGTACGCTCCACACCAATGCCGTGAGATATTTTGCGAACTGTGAACGCAGAATTCAGGGCGCGATTACGTTTGGCAATAACGACACCCTCGAAGGCCTGCAGTCGCTCCCGTGTACCTTCCTTTACCTTCACCTGTACGATAACGGTATCGCCGGGGGCAAATTCCGGTATTTCTTTTGTCATTTGTTCCGCTTCAATCTGCGAAATAATGCTGTTATTGTTGCTCATCACTGAACTCCTTTATAAACCCATTTCACGGCGGTATTCCGCCAGTAATTCTTCCTCTTCGGGTGTTAACACCCGCTCGGCCAGCAAGTCGGGTCGTCGCTCCAGCGTTCGACCCAGGGCCTGCTTCAGCCGCCAGCGGCGAATCGCTTCATGATTCCCGCTCAACAAAACTTCCGGTACACAACGGCCCGCATATTGTTCAGGCCGCGTGTAGTGAGGGCAATCCAGCAAGCCCTCCGCAAAAGAGTCCTGTTGGGCAGATAACTCGTGCCCCAACACTCCAGGTAATTGACGACTCACCGCGTCGATCACCACCATGGCGGCAAGCTCACCACCACTTAACACATAATCGCCGATGGATATTTCCTCATCGACTTCAGCCTCCAGCAAGCGTTCATCCACGCCCTCATAGCGACCCGCTACCAATATCAACAATTCTACCCCGGCCAGCTGCTGCGCCTTGGCGTGATCGAACCGCTGTCCCTGCGGGGAGAGATACACTACCTTAGCGCCCTCTCCAAGCTCGGCCCTGGCGTTGGCAATAGCCAACTCAAGGGTATCAATCTTCATCAGCATGCCGGGGCCACCACCGTAGGGGCGATCGTCCACCGTGCCATGCTTGTCAGTGGCGTAATCCCTTGGATTACTCAGATACAGCCGTAACTGCCCTGTTGCCACCGCTCTGCCGGTAACTCCGTAGTCACTGACAGCTGCAAACATCTCCGGAAACAGGCTGACGACCGCTATGTGCACAGCCTAAAACTCCGGATCCCAATCTACCTGGATATTCCCCGCCAGTAGATCGATGTCTTTTATCACTGAACCACGCAACCAGGGTATCAGTCGTTCACGCTGATCGCGGCTGCCCGCACAGGGCTTTACCACCATCACATCGTTAGCGCCGGTTTCTATCAGGTAGTCAACCTGCCCCAGTAACTCGCCCGCGCATTCCACTGACAAGCCTTGCAGCTGATGCCAGTAAAATTCGTCATCCGCTAACTCCGGCAGCTCAGCCATCGGAACAGCGATGTCACTGCCCTTTAGCTCCTCGGCCTGATTGCGATCATCAACACCTTGCAGGTGTGCGACCAAACCCTTGCCGTGACGCCTGCCTTCATCAATGCAAATGGCTTGCCATTTGCCCTGACGCTGAATGGTCCAATTCTTGTAACCAAGCAGGTTTTCAACCGGCTCGGTAAAGGAGTGAATCCTGACCCATCCCTTGACACCGTAGACTCCGCTAATGCGGCCGACAATCAAGGTTTGGCAGCCGGGATCACCCACTGCGCTGCGCTCACGCGGCAGCTGCAGATTCCTTGATCAACGAGGCCACCCGATCAGAGATCTGGGCACCTTGAGATACCCAGTAATCGATGCGCTCACCGTCCACGCGCAGGCGCTCTTCACCACCTGTGGCGATAGGATTAAAAAAACCTACCCGCTCAATAAAGCGGCCGTTACGCGAGTAACGGCTGTCGGCGACTGTCATGTGATAAAACGGGCGCTTCTTCGAACCACCCCTTGCCAAACGTATTGTTACCATCGTCTAAAACTTCCTCAATATTGGCAGCTTCTTCTGTGATCGTGCTTACATCCACACAGCAAGGAACCACCCGGTCCCGGAAAAGGCGCGTATTCTACGTGAAAGAGGCTGCTAATGTAACCCCCGAAACCAGAATTTTACCAGGGATTTCCGTTACTTATGAAGCGTCTGCACTAGCGCATACCCGGCGGCATTCCACCCCCGGGCATGCCCCCACCACCGGGCAGCATGCCACCCATGCCGCGCATCATTTTCTGCATACCGCCGCCCTTCATTTTCTTCATCATTTTCTGCATGTGCTTGTGCTGCTTGAGCAGGCGATTGAGATCCTGCACATGGGTGCCAGAACCGGCCGTGATGCGCCGCTTGCGCGACCCCTGGATAAGCTCCGGGCGACGGCGCTCCTGGGGAGTCATGGAATTGATCATGGCCTCCATGCGTGCGAATTGCTTACTATCCATATTCTGTTGCGCGGCCTGGGCCATGTTGCCCATTCCCGGCAGCTTGTCCAACACACCGCTAATACCACCCATATTGGTAATCTGCTGCAGCTGGTCACGAAAATCTTCCAGGTCGAAGCGTTGCCCCTTCCTGACCTTGCGCGCCAGCCGTTCAGCCTTTTTCTGATCAATCTTCTGCTCGACATCCTCGATCAGCGAAAGCACGTCTCCCATGCCCAGAATACGGGAAGCGAGTCGGTCCGGATGAAATGGATCCAGCGCAGTGGTCTGCTCCCCTACCCCCAGGAATTTGATGGGCTTGCCGGTTATTGCCCGCACGGACAAGGCGGCGCCACCGCGGGTGTCCGCATCCACCTTGGTGAGAATGACGCCAGTCAGGGGCAGTAAATCATTAAACGCCTTGGCCGTAGTGGCCGCATCCTGGCCGGTCATTGCATCTACAACAAACAGGGTTTCGGTGGGTTTAACCCCGGCATGTAATGCCGTGATCTCAGCCATCATCTCTGTATCGATGGCGAGGCGACCGGCGGTATCAATAATCAGCACATCACAGAAGTTGATACCGGCCTGCTTGACAGCTGCCTCGGCGATGGCCAATGGCTGCTGGTCTTCACTACTGGGGAAAAACTGTACACCCACTTCTTCGGCCAGTGTTTCCAATTGCTTGATGGCCGCCGGTCGGTAAACGTCCACACTGACCACCATCACCGACTTTTTGTCCCGCTCTTTTAGCAGACGTGCCAGTTTTGCTACCGTGGTGGTTTTACCCGCACCCTGCAGGCCGGCCATCAGTACTACCACCGGTGGCGTGGAAGCCAGGTTCAGCGACTCGTTGGCAACCCCCATAAGTGCTTCCAGTTCAGCCTGAACTATTTTGACAAATACCTGGCCGGGACTGAGGCTGCTGGATACTTCCTGCCCTATGGCCCGAGTGCGGACAGACTCGATGAAATCCTTGACCACCGGCAGCGCAACATCGGCTTCCAGCAGCGCCATACGCACTTCACGCAGGGTTTCCTGTATATTTTCTTCGGTTAATTTCGCCTTGCCAGTTATAGAGCGCAGACTGTGGGAGAGGCGCTCACTCAGGTTTTCAAACATCGGGAATTCTCACTGCTATTGCTAATGCGCGGACAAATCGGTACAAAGGCGTGAAGTATACGTTATCGTGAATCCATCCCCAAATGCCTAGTGCCATTATTGCCGCCGCTCTTTATCTTTTAGTCACCGCGATACAGCTACGGCGACTCAAGCACGCCCCGGCCACCGGCACCCGCACGGTCATCGCCCTGAGCGTAGTGGCGGTACTGGTACACGGTTACAGTGCTGTCACTGCGGTCCAGTCGCCAGCCGGCATTAACCTGGGGTTTTTCAAAATATCTTCTCTTATATTTTGGATGATAGACGTACTTTTTCTGCTCAGCCTGCTGCGCCGACCACTGGCCAACCTTGGCATCGTATTGTTTCCACTCTCGGCCGTGGCAGTGCTCGTATCAGCAATCGCGCCCGGCAACGCCAAACCTTTTGGAGATCTACCCGGCGGCATGTTGTTGCATATAGGCAGCTCAGTTTTAGCCTACGCGGTATTGACTATCGCCGCTTGCCAGGCTGGCGCCGTCGCCGCCATGGACTACCAGTTACGACACCGACATACGCGCGGTCTGGTGCAAATATTGCCTCCACTACAGCTTATGGAAACGATGCTGTTCGAGCTCCTTTGGGTGGGCTTGTTGCTACTGACCATCGCCATTGGTTCCGGTATGGTATTTCTGCAAGACATCTTCGCTCAGCACCTGGTACACAAAACAGTATTAACCATATGTGCATGGCTGCTATTCGCCACCTTGCTGTGGGGACACCACCAACTGGGCTGGCGCAGCCAGACCGCGGTTCGATTCACACTGAGCGGGTTTGTTGTGTTGATGCTGGGTTATTTTGGTAGCAAATTTGTACTCGAGCTTATTCTTCACCAGACGTAGACAGCAACCGCATTTTTCTTCAAGATGACCACAATAGTCGCCACGGGGTACCCCCTGTTTGAATGAAGCACCGCTGGGTCTTCTCTTTTCCATTCTGGTCGCTCTGATTTTGTTATCCGGTTTCTTCTCGAGCTCAGAAACCGGCATGATGACACTCAACCGCTATCGCCTGAAACACCTCAAGGAAAAGGGCCACCGCGGCGCCATACGCGCCAGCAAGCTGCTGGATCGCCCCGACCGGCTGATTGGCTTAATCCTGATTGGCAACAACCTGGTGAATATTATCGCCTCTGCCATTGCTACGGTCATAGCCATTGAGTTGTGGGGCAATGCTGGCATTGCCATTGCCGCTGTGTCGCTCACCCTGGTAATTCTCATCTTTGCGGAGATCACTCCGAAAACCATCGCCGCGCTATACCCGGAAAAAGTAGCCTTCCCTGCCAGTATGATACTGGCTCCCCTGATGAAGCTGTTTTACCCGGTGGTATGGCTGGTCAATGGCATCACCAATGGCCTGCTGAGACTGCTGGGTATCGACGCCAGCAAACACCCTGAGTTGGGTCTGTCCAGCGATGAGCTACGAACTATCGTCAACGATGCTGGCCACCATATCCCCCCGCGTCACCAGAGCATGCTGCTGAACATACTCGAGCTGGAGAAGGTTACCGTTGATGACATTATGGTTCCCAGGGTTGAGGTGTTCGGCCTGGACCTGGCTGATGATGACGACGCCTTGTTGCGGCGGATTCAAAGTAGTGAATACACGCGATTGCCGGTATTTCAGGATGACATCAATGATATTCGCGGTGTTCTTCACTTGCGGCGCGCCAGTCGATTTATCGATGGCGAAGGCTTGCACCGCGAGGACATGATGAAGGAACTCGAAGATCCCTACTTTATTCCTGAAGGTACCCCACTGCATACGCAACTGCTCAATTTCCAGCAGCAAAAGCATCGCATTGCGGTGGTAGTGGATGAGTACGGAGAAGTTATGGGGCTGGTTGCCCTGGAAGATATTCTCGAGGAGATTGTCGGCGAATTCACCTCCAACCTGGCTGAGACTATCGAAGACATATATCCGCAAAACGACGGCAGCTTCATTATAAATGGCACGGCCAATGTTCGAGACATTAACAAGTCTCTGCAGTGGACTTTACCTACTAACGGCCCCAAAACCCTCAGCGGTTTACTGCTGGAATACCTGGAGTCATTTCCCGATGGCAACGTCGGCCTCATCATCGAAGGCTATGCCCTGGAAATACTGGATTTACAGGACAATGTCGTCCAGGCGGTACGCGCGCGGGTTCAAACAGAGTCCAAACCTCGCTCATAGCGCTGGGCATTTTCTACATAGTGCAGGGCATTCTGTGAAAACTTTTCTTGCTGTTCAGCGCTCAACTCTCGCTTCACCCTGGCTGGCACACCCATAACCAGGCTCCCATCGGGAATTTCCATACCTTCTGGCACCAGTGAGTTGGCCCCGATCACGCAGTTTCGGCCAATGCGAGCACCGTTGAGAATCACCGCGTTAATGCCTACCAAAGTACCATCACCGATCGTACATCCGTGGATGGTTGCATTGTGACCCACGGTTACATTCTTGCCAACGGTGAGGGGAAAATCAGGATCTGAATGACACACTGAGCCATCCTGGATATTGCTGCCCGCCCCTATTCTCATGGGCTCATTGTCACCGCGCAACACCACGCTGAACCAGATACTGGTGTTGGCCTCCAAAATAACATTACCTATGACTGCCGCGTTGGGCGCAATGTAATGACCTTCTCCCAGTAACTGCGGCGCCACCCCATCCAGTGAATATTTCATTTACTAACTCCTCCGTAATAATCATGCGTGGTCAAGCACGCCTCTTTGCTGTTCTGTGTGCCAGCGCTCACTGAACGCCTGTAATGTGCCTGTCTCTATGGCAGACCGAATGGCGGTCATGTGATTTTGGTAGTAACGCAGGTTATGTATGGTATTGAGCTGCGAACCCAGTATTTCCTTGCATTTATCCAGATGGTGCAGGTAGGCCCTGGAGAAGTTGGCGCAAGTGTAGCAATCACACTCTGCATCCAGCGGCGCCGTGCTGTATTTATGGGCTGAATTGCGCAGTTTTAAAACACCCCGGGAAGTAAAAATGTGACCATTGCGTGCATTGCGTGTTGGCAGAACACAATCGAACATATCGATACCGCGTTTGACGCCCTCTAACAGATCTGCGGGCGTGCCCACGCCCATCAGGTAGCGGGGCTTGTCAGCGGGCATGCCTGCGGCCAGTACATCCAGCACCTTGAGCATTGCTTCTTTCGGTTCACCTACCGACAGACCGCCAATGGCGTAACCGTCAAATCCAATTTGCTCCAGACCCGCCAGGGACTCCTCGCGCAACTGCGGATACATGCCGCCCTGTACGATACCGAACAGGGCAGCGGAACTATCGCCGTGTGCCTGCCGGCTGCGCTGGGCCCAGCGCAGTGACAGTTGCATGGAGGTCTGCGCCTCTTCCAGCGACGCCGGATAGGGCGTGCACTCGTCAAAAATCATCACAATGTCAGAACCCAGGCTGGACTGGATCGCCATCGATTCCTCCGGGCCGAGGAATACCTTTGCGCCGTCCACCGGCGATCGAAACTCCACGCCCTGTTCTGTGATTTTGCGCATCTCACCCAGGCTGAATACCTGGAAACCACCCGAGTCGGTCAATATCGGGCCATCCCAACCCATAAAGTCGTGCAGGTCACCGTGGGCCTCTATGATGGTAGTGCCGGGCCGCAACCACAGATGAAAGGTATTTCCCAGGATGATCTCGGCACCAACAGAGCGGATGTCAGCGGGAGTCATACCCTTGACGGTGCCGTAGGTACCCACCGGCATAAAAGCCGGCGTTGCCACGGTGCCGCGTGGCAACTGCAAAGCCCCTCGGCGCGCCTCCCCGTCTCTGGCACTGACAGAAAATTTCATGTGCGAACTCATGTGAGATTTTTACCCTGCAATGGTTGGTCGAGATGGCAAGATGAACATCGCGTCTCCATAACTGAAAAAGCGATATTGCTCTGCCACCGCTGCCCGGTAGGCCGCCATTATAGATTCACGGCCCGCGAATGCACTAACCAACATAATGAGTGTCGATTCAGGCAGGTGGAAATTGGTAATCATGGCGTCTACCACCTGGAACTCATAGCCCGGATAGATAAAGATTCGGCTGTCTCCGGCGTAGGGCTTCAGGCTGCCACCGCTGGCCGCCGTTTCAAGAGCACGCACCGCAGTGGTGCCTACTGCGACAACTCGACCACCTCGCTCGCGGGTCTGCTCTACTTGTCGACACAACTGCGCATCAACCTCCAGGTACTCGGCATGCATGGTGTGATCTTCGATATTGTCCACCCGCACCGGCTGAAAGGTACCGGCGCCGACGTGTAAGGTTATAAAAGCTGTTGCTACGCCACGCTCCACGCAATCGGCAATAAACTGCTCACTGAAATGCAAGCCCGCCGTCGGTGCCGCCACCGCCCCATCGCGCTCGGCATAGACCGTCTGGTAGCGGGTGCGATCCAGGCTTTCATCGGCCCTGTCGATATAGGGCGGCAAGGGCATGTGACCTATGCGCTGCAGCAGGGGTAACCAGCTTTCTGGCGCACTGAGTCGTAAATGGAACAGCTCATCCTGACGGCCGATAACTTCCACATCGGTTGTGACACATTCGGAATCAGGCTGTTCCAGCAAATGTATCAGCGAACCCGGCCTGGGTGATTTGCTCGCGCGCACATGGGCCAGGCACTCCGTCTCGCTGACAATGCGCTCCAGCAAAATTTCTACCTTGCCACCGGTGGTTTTTCGGCCCCATACCCGGGCCGGTATAACGCGGGTATTGTTGAGCACCAACAGGTCGCCAGCTTGCAGCAGCTCCTGTAAATCCGTGAAGCGGCGATGCTCGATACTGCCGTCGCTGCCGTCGAGACACAGCAGTCGGCTGTCAGTCCTTTCAGGCAAGGGGTAACGGGCTATCAGTTGCCCGGGCAGATCATAGTGAAAATCGCTGCGTTTCATATCGGTGTCATGCTACCCGCTCCAGAAAGCAAAAAGCCGGCACGAGGCCGGCTTATGCATCAAAGTCAGACGCTTACTTGTCTTCCTTTTTTTCCTCTGCAGGAGATTCTTCCTCTGCAGGAGCTTCTTCCTCTGCAGGAGCTTCTTCCTCTGCAGGAGCTTCTTCCTCTGCAGGAGCTGCTTCCTCTGCAGGAGCTGCTTCCTCAGCGGGAGCTGCTTCCTCGGCGGGAGCTGCTTCTACTTCGGGCTCCGGCTCAGGTGGCAGTGCCACGGTCAGCAGACCCGCTTCCACCAGGATACGAACCTTTTCGTCACCGTTAACGGGGTTCTTGTTGGCATCTTTGACGGCATAACGCTCGTCGCCACGCTGAAAAATAGTGTATTCAGCCATTTTCTTGACAAGTTTCATCGCCATTTTCTTTTCTCCCTTAGATACTCAGATAATAAAACCGGGTGTGGACCCGAAAACAGGCGCGAAGTTTACATGTAAATTGTTAAAAAACAAGGGAAAAACGTTGAACTGGCACCGCCCATTGCTTTAGAATTCGCGCTCTTTCACGCCCCACGATGCCGGAGTGGTGAAATTGGTAGACACGTCGGATTCAAAATCCGATGCTTTAACAAGCGTGCCGGTTCAAGTCCGGCCTCCGGTACCATTTTCTTTGATGATTCAGACAGCCTTCGAGGCGTGCAGGGCAGTTAAGTCCGGCCGCGGAATGCCGCACCACCGGTACCATTTCCTCCCTTAAGTTACAGCATTCCTCATCCCACTCGCATTGCGAAAGTGCCACTGACCCCCGGCTCCAGGTTTGATTTCGAATCCACCCTCGTGTAGTAGTCGGTGATGCTTGGAGCACAGCATGACCAGGTTCTCAGCAGTGGTTTCACCTCCGTCGGCCCAGTGCACTACGTGGTGCGCGGTAAACCACTTTTCATGAGTGCAACCTGGAAAACGGCAGCCTCTGTCCCGGCTCATTACTTTTCGCCGAAGCGAAGGATGCACCACGCGGTGCTTTCGGCTTATGTCTTTGGTCTTACCGTTCTTATCGTCGGTAGCTACCAACAGCGAGCTATCGCAACAGAGTCTGCGCACGGTTTCTATGGGTAGGTCACTCTTGCTGTTCTCATCCAATGCACCACGTAGTGCATTTTCATCGACATGCACTGTTACCTGGTAATGATCTGCGGTGCACGACTTTCCGTCGCTGCCACCGGCAAGGTAACTTCTGGCCACTTCAACCAGCGCATCTGCCTGTTGCTGGAGCAGGTCACATGGAGCATTGTCTTCTTCACCCTCGTACACATCTTTTGTTTCCAATTGCAGTACCGCCATCTCCAGTGCTTTCATCACGAGAGCAGCAGTTTCCTTTGGTAACTCCACACTCAGGGTGACGCTACCATCGCTATGAGGCGAACAGCTCAGATAGCGATTCTCGTGCAGACGATTAGCATCCTGTGTTGAAGCATGGCGCTGCACATTGCGTAACTCCATGCAGTGCCTGTCAACCTGGACGGCGGTGGCTTTCAGTGCAAAATCCAGTAAATGTTCTTCTGTAGTGGGTGTGGCGATTCGCGAGAGGTAGCGCGCCTTTGAATAAGAAAGATCGCCCTTTTGAAAGGCCCCAGAAATTTTTGGTAAATCAAACAGTGCATTGGCCACACGCAGTTTTTCTCTTGCCGTACCGGGCGCCATCCCACACTTCATATTCAACCACTCGGCACAATTATTGAAAAGATAGGCCTTCCAACCCTGTCGCAAATCAAACTCACGCAGCAACACCAGGAATTCGTATTCCATGGCGTTAATGTGGGAGGAGAGGGAAATAAGGTCGGTTTCGAGTTGGTCGAGGCTGCGGCGGGTGATGAGATTGGTAGCGTTCATGGCGGGGCTCCTGGAGAGGAAAATAGCATAGTCGGCGGAATGAATTCCGCCCTACGTAAAAATATCTATCTATTTGATATTTATAGCTATTTTACCATTTTCGAAGACCTGCCAAGCGGCTGTTTTTCATCAATTCCGGTCAATATTTCCCGCGAGCAAGATGGGAGACTGCGTGTCGATGAAATGGCCGAATAAATTCGGCCCTACTCCTGGCTCAGGAGGTAGGCAGCCAGCACCCGCGCTTCCAGCTTCAGCTTGCTGGTGTCCTGCGTTTCCTGCAAGTAGGTGATAAAAGTTGCCGCCTCCCGGGCGCGATCGAGCCTGGCGTAGGCGGCCAGCATCTGCAATACACGATAGCTCCAGAAACCAGGAACCTCAAAATTGTGGTCAATAATCAGCTTGCCTTCACGCAGGATTTCCATATCGTCGCGATCAGATACTGCCATAAAAAAGCGAAACGCGGCCTGCACCTGCTCCGGTAGTTTATCAAAGCACTTGCTTTGCACCAGGGAACGCCAGAACGGTGTAATCAAGCCTCTATAGCCATAGATAGAGGTGACATCCGACAACCACACGGCATCGCCTAACCAGCTGGCCTCGACCAGGCCCGGGTTGCACCGGTACAGCAAGCGACTGACACTGACAGCGTTCTCATAGGCGAGTATAGACAACTCAATATCCCAGGATGGATCTACTACCAGGCTGTTCTTGAGCAGGACCTGGATAAACCTGGCATCTGAAAATTTTTCCGCTAGCTTGGTCTTCACACCCGGCGTAGCCCGATTGATCACGCTATTTTGATCCTGTGCGTAGGTGAGCAGCCAGATACGCCGCAAATCAAAAATGTCTCCAGCATCGGCATTTATAAACCGTGCCCGTTCGGCATGTTGATCAACAAAAGGGAAAAAATCACTATTGGCTGGCGTGGGACTGGCTTCAAGAAACGGGGCCAGCATAGTTTTGGTGGTAATTAATCGAGCTGCTATATCGGCCACATTTTCAATGCCGACGCGCGCCAGCTCGTCACGCAAACCCGGCTCTGCGATGAACTTTGAACTCAAGGCTGGCAGCTTTCCTTCAACCACTCCAGCAATCACCAGGTCGCTCTCGGCGCCAGCGTAGAGGGCGTAATCACTGAACTCTGATGAAAAAGCTTTCAGCACGCTGGTAACCAGTTCCATATCAAACTCATACAACTGTAGCCACTGAATATAGACACCCTCCGGATTCAGGTGTTGTTTCACGCGCCCATAGTGTTCAGTGGAAAACAGCCCGGCTACCCCGCTTACCCAGGGATTTGAGGGTTCGGCAACGATGATGTCGTAGCGCCGCTGCCGCGTACTGAAGAAAGTTTTGGCGTCCTCTATATGCACCTGGCTGCGGGGGTCCGTATGGGCTCTTTGTACACGGCTGCCAAACTGCTTTGCACCCTCAACCATGGCCGGTTCAATCTCAATAGTATCTACCTGACGCAGTTGAGAGTTGCCCAATAACAGGTGCGTGGTCAGCCCCGAACCAAAACCGATCACGGCCACATCCCGTGCCTCTGGCAATAATGCCATGCCCAGTGATGCCAACATGGTCATGGTATGTTCATCGCCAGTCGCCTCATTTGCCAGCGTCTGGATGGCGGCATCTGTTTTACCATTGGTGGCAATCCAGATGAGGTCGTCTTCATTGCCCTGTACCGCCACCGTGGCACTGCGTCCATCGCGATGAAATAGTACCTGCGTTGCTTCTGAGGCCAGCTGCCCGCCGCGAAACACGCTGGAGGCCATTTTCTCAGTATCGAAGCTGGACCATTGCCCGATCAGGCCCAGGCCCACCAGCCCAGCCACAGCAAATCCGATAGGCCAGCGCCGCGACAAACCCGCACCCGCCGCAGCGACCAGGCACACCGCCAATACCAGGTCTATGGCCGCCCCACTGAGCAGGCTCAGGCGCAGTCCCAGGCTGGGAATGAGGATGCCGGCGGTTACAATCACGCCGACAATAGCGCCCAGGGTATTGATCGCATAAACATGCCCCACCGCCCGCTCATCATAGCCATAGCGAGACAAGGTGGCCGTGATCAAAGGCAGGGTCATACCGGCACAAAAGGTGGCGGGCAACATGACTGCCATGGCCAATGCCATGCTGACGGTTTTGAACAAAACGTATCCCTGCCCGGTCCGGGCCAGCCCGCCCATCAAAAACACCATCAGGTCGAACAACTGGTTGTACAACACCACCGTTGCCGCAGCCAGCAGCCCCATAAACAATTGTATCCAGGCCAACTGGCGCAGGGGGTTAGTGGCACCGTCAATGCGGCGTCGTATCCACCAGCCACCCAGTGCCAGACCGAGAATAAAACTGGCCAACATCAGCTCGAAGGAATGCGTGGCGCTACCCAGCACCATGTTGAGCATACGTATCCAGGTCAGCTCATAGATGAAGGACGCCAATCCGGTCAGACCAGCGCAAGCCAACAACAGCAAATGTATGCGACCTTGTGCAATCCCCTCCGGGCCAGGCGGGTCAGCCGCTGCTACTGGCAATTCCTTGCCATCACTTAGCCACAGCACCGCGATTACGCTGGTCGCCACCAACAGGTTTAAAATACCGGCGCTATACATAGTGCCAGCCAAACCCAGCAGCTTGATCATGACAAAGCCACTGACCAGCACACCCAGCGCCGCGCCCAGGCTGTTAGTGAAATACAATAATCCCAGGACCCGCCCGCGCTGTTCAGGTTGGCGCCTAATCAGCCCCGCTGCCATCAGCGGAAAGGTGGTTCCCAACAGAATGGATGGCGGTAGAATCAGGGCCAGCGCCAGCGCCCACTTAATCAGTTGAGCGGCAGCCACCGACTCCAGTCCGGGCAACAAGCTCTCGAAGGCCAGGTCCACCACCAGCACAAAGGCATGGTGAAATAACAGGGCATATAGCCCAATCGCCGCTTCCGCAATGGCGTACCAGACCAATAGCGCACGCGATCTACCGCTAAGCCGGGCGGCCCACCAGGAGCCCAATGCCAAGCCACCCATAAATGTCGCCAGCACCAGCGACTGGGCATAGGCTGCGTGGCCCAAAAATAGCTTGAGATAGTGCGTCCAGATGGACTGGTAAATAAGCCCGGAGAACCCGGACAGCAGGAATATAGCGATTAACAGGGCAACCATCTGCCGGTTGCCCAGTACGTTCAGATTACCTCGCAAGAGCGCGCATCACCCTATTTTTGGGGTTTAAGCTGGATCGCTTCCGGGGTCGCATTGAGACGACCCTGCAGGAACAAAAGACTGCGGCGTATTTGATAGCCCCAGGCTTCAAAAATCAAATCCAGTGCCGTCTTGTCGTCGTCAATATTGTCAAACGCCCAGATATCGTCGGTGGATTTCGAATCCAGCAAACTAATCATCACCTTACCATCACTGGGATCTATCAGTGCAAAAGACATGGTCACTGCACCACCGCCCTTGCCGCCGGCCTCTACCACACTGCGCGGCTGGTAGGGATGTATGGCGATTACCCTGGAATGCAGCACCGCCTGCGCCTGGTCACGCTGATCCACTACATGAAAAGCATTGTCCAGTTCCAGCGCCTGCGTCATCGACTTAACAAATTTGTTCTGCAACACAGTGTCTTCCGCATCATCCATGGTCCAGGCGTCTATATCGCTGGCCCTGACATTATGAGGCTGAATAATTTGCGTGCGGGAGGTGTTGGCGGGGGCAATATAGATGCGGCGAATGGTATCGACCCAATCAAGTTTGGCGGCATCCTGGTTGACATACACCTCATCGGCCATGGAGTCCCGAACTTTGAAGTATTCCGGGTTACCCTTCTCGGGAAGATTCACTTTCGACTGTTGTTGACCTGCACAGGCAGACAGCAGTGCAGCTATTGCTATCACAGAAACTATTTGTAGGCGTCGCATTGAGAATCTCCTTGAGTCACGCGTTGCGTGCCTAAGTGTAACCGAGCAATTTTGCTTGGGCTAGTGCCCGCTTCACTATACAATTCGATCCCTATGAAATCATATAATCTAGCACTCATATTCCTGCTGACAGCGGCACCTGCAAGCTGGGCAGACGATCAACTCGAACACACCATTGTCACCGCGACACAGCAGGCCAGTTCACGCCTGCAAATGCCTATCAGCGTCTCGGTGGTCGATGAGGACGACCTGGCGATTGTGCAGGAAGTCCATGTCAGTGAAGTGTTTCAACGGGTATCCGGGACGTGGATCTCCCGCGGTAACGGCCAGGAAAGCCTGACCGCGCTGCGCTCACCGGTGTTGACCGGCCCGGGCAGCTGTGGCGCCTTCTTTGTCGCCGGCGACGGCATCTCCTTGCGCGCGCCGGGTTTTTGCAACGTCAACCAGCTGTTTGATGCCAATACCGAACAAGCTGAGCGTATCGAGGTGCTCAAGGGGCCGGCTACTGCCCTCTATGGATCCGGTGCGATGCACGGCCTGATCAACGTTATTACACCCCTGCCCATGGAGCAGGAGCAGCACCGGTTTGGGATTGAAGCCGGTCCACACGATTATCGGCGCGGCAAATATCGCTATGACAACCGGTTCGGGTCACAGGGACTAATGATAGCGGCAAACTATACCGATGATGGCGGCTACAAGCGCAGTTCCGGCTTTGACCAGACCAAGCTGAGCGTGCGGCACACCTACGACGGCGATAAATTCAGTACCGACACTATCTTCACCGGCGCCGACCTGGACCAGGATACAGCCGGATTTATCCGCGGCTACAAAGCCTATGAAGACTCCACGCTCAAAAAGACCAACCCCAATCCAGACGCCTATCGCAATGCCGACTCCCTGCGCTTACAGTCCACTATTTCCATACCCCTGAACGACACCAACCACCTGGCGTTGACACCCTACCTGCGCGACAACGATATGGAGTTCCTGCAGCACTTTTTGCCCTGGCAGTCAGTGGAAAAAAACGGCCAGGACAGTGTCGGCATAAGTGCCAAGCTCTATCACAGCGACACCTGGATAGAGCTGGTTTCAGGCATTGATTTTGACTATACCGACGGCTGGCTCAAGGAGCACCAGGCCGAGCCCTTTAGCCCCAATCAGCCAGCGGGAGTTCACTACGACTACCAGGTAGACGCGATTTCCGCTGCCGCCTGGTCACAGCTGGACTGGGACCTGGCCAGCAACTGGAATTTTGTCGCTGGTGCCCGCTTCGAGTACACCGACTACGATTACAACAATCGTACCGATGATGGCCCTGCCTGCGAGCCCACTGCCAGTAACTGTCGGTTCTACCGCCCTGCAGATAGTGAGGACGACTTCAATAACTGGTCATTCAACCTGGGGCTGCTATACGACTTCCATCCATCCCATGCCACCTTCGTGCGGCTTTCACGGGGCTTTCGTGCACCTCAGGCAACCGAATTGTACCGCTTGCAAGCCGGCCAGGAGGAAGCAGATCTTGATTCAGAGGAACTCAAGAGTATCGAGTGGGGGATTCGAGGTTCCAGTGACACCTGGCAGTACGAGCTGGGCAGCTATTACACCGAAAAAGATGATGTGATTTTTCAGGATGCCAACCGACGCAACGTCAGTAGTGCCAGTACCAAACACTACGGGCTGGATTTTTCCCTGCGCTGGCAGTTTGCTGAAAATTTTGACCTCGCCCTCGATGGCAATATTGCCCGGCACGAATACGACAGCAATATCAACTTGCTGGGCTCCAGTGGCGATATTAACGGCAATCGCATCGACACCGCCCCCGACAGCTTCGGCAGCTTGCGACTGGGCTGGAATCCTCTCGACGGCTACCGTGCTGAACTTGAATGGGTACACATGGACAACTATTATCTGGAGCCCGACAACAAGCACCAGTACGACGGCCACGATTTAATAAACCTGAGAATAATGGGGTCTCTGACCAGGAACTTGTCGGCTGGCCTGCGCGTTACCAACCTGACCGACGAGGACTACGCCGAACGCGCAGACTTTGGTTTTGGCAGCTACCGATATTTTGTGGGTGAGCCGCGTTCTGTTTATGCCAGTCTGGAATACCGTTTTTCACCCTAGCGGATAGCGGATATCCCTACGGCCTCGCGCACCCTGGCGATTACCTCTGCCGCAGTGGCGCGGGCCCGCAGGGCACCCTGCTGAAGTTCTTCTTCAATAAATTCGGGCGTATCCATGAGCTGATAATACCGCTCTCTCGCCTCTCCCAACTCCTCGTTAATCAAGCCAAACAGGCGCTTTTTAGCTTCGCCCCAGGCAATGCCGTCGGCAAATTCAGCACGCATCTCATCAGCCTGCTGCGCTGTGGCGAACGCCTCCCATATCTGAAATACCGTAGAGTCATCGGCATCCTTGGCTTGGCCTGGCTCCAGCAAATTGGTCTTGATCTTGTTAATCGATTTCTGAAGGCGCTTTTCGGTTGCAAACAAGGGAATGGTATTGCCGTAGCTCTTACTCATTTTGCGGCCATCAAGACCCTGTAATACTGCCACATTGTCCTCTACCACTGCCTGGGGCAGCGTGAACACCTCACCAAAATGGTGGTTGAATCGCTGCGCGATATCGCGCGCCATCTCCACGTGCTGAATCTGGTCTTTTCCCACTGGAATCTCGCTGGCATTGAACATCAGGATATCGGCAGCCATCAACACCGGGTAACTGAACAGGCCCATGGTCACACCAAAATCAGGATCTTCCCCCGCCTCCAGGTTAAGCTGCACCGCCGCCTTGTAGGCGTGGGCGCGGTTCATCAGCCCCTTGGCCGCATTGCAGCTGAGCACCCAGGTGAGTTCCATAATTTCAGGCACGTCGCTCTGGCGATAGAATACCGTCTTGCTGGTATCCAGTCCCAATGCCAGCCAGGTAGCGGCAATCTCTTTGCTGGACTGACGCACCTTGTCAGGATCATCACTTTTGATCAGCGAATGATAGTCGGCAAGAAAGTAGAAGCCGTCGACAGAGTCGTTCTGGCTGGCTGCAATAGCCGGCCGAATCGCGCCCACGTAATTACCCAGGTGTGGGGTACCGGAGGTGGTAATACCAGTGAGTACGCGTTTTTTTGCCATCGAGAGTTCGTTCGCTGCTGTGTGAGGGGCGCTATGATACGCAGTTGAGCCGAAACTGGCTACGCAAAACGGCTCGATATTGGGGGATCAACCGGGCGCTTGAAAAGCGGCTGACATCCACCACGGGCAAGTCGTCGCCAGCACGCTTCAAATGATGCAATTCCACGATTCTCTGGCCAGCCTGATGCAAATCCTGGTAACGATATTCGGGCGCAAACCACTCTCTATATACCAGCCGGTCAGGCACCAGCGGCACGCAGCCCGCCGCACAGGCTTCCAATACAGCCAGTCCCTGGAAATCCTGCCGGGCGGTAGACAACACCACGTCACAGCTCTGCAGCAGGGCCTGGTAATCGCTGGACTTATCTATGTACCCCCAGCGCCCCAGCGCAGCCGCTTGCTGCAACACTTCACGCAACTGTTCAAATTCCGGCGGTTGCTGGCGGAACTGCTGGCCCACCACATGCAGGGTAAAGGGGACATTCTCTGCCACCAACTGCTCGGCCAACGACAGTAGCTGCGCCGGCCCCTTGTCATATTCCCAACGATGATTCCAGAGCAGCTGCAGGCGCTTGCCAGGCGATGATTGTGGCTGCACCGGCCAATCCTCTAAAGGCACTGGCAACAGCTGTGATTTGGCGACCAGGTCAGCCACAACATTGTCTGGAATCGCATCGGGAAGACGCCGCAACAATGCCGCGCAGCCGTCCATAAAAGTTTGCCGGTTGTAGTCGGAGTTATAGAGCAACAGGTCTGCGGCCATAGCGGCGTACAGGCTTACCATCTGTGCTTCCAACATGCCGTGCTGGCCACGACCGGCCGGGTACTCAAACTGGTTTTCATGAAAATAAAGTATGGTGGGTATGAGCCCCAGCTTTGGAACCAGGCCACGCAAGGTCGCCAGGTCTACCATCGAAGTCGCCAGCACCAGGTCGTAGGGTTGCTCAAGGACATCCCGACACTGCTGCGCCCAGTACAAGGGGTTGCCACGTATACGCCAACTGAAATTGCGCGCTGGCAGAGCTAACAGTTGCCAATCCCACTCCGACAGTTCACGCCGCAACAACTGGTGCCAGTGTTGATGGCTGGCGGCATCGTAGGCAGACAGGCACAGTATGTGGCTCACAGGCCTGGCGAACTCAACTGGCCTGGGAGCTGAGTGGTGTGCTTCTTTCCATAAAGTGAGCCAACACCCGGGCCAGGTACCAACCGTCCTTCGCTCCCGCCAACTCTCGTATGGAATGCATGGCAAGCTGGGGGGCACCCACGTCGATGGTACGCACACCCAGCTCTGTAGCGGCAATGGGCCCGATGGTGCTGCCGCAGGCCATATCCGTGCGCACCACAAAGGATTGCACAGGAATCTCCAGCTCGGCGCACAATTGTCGGAACAGTGCCATGGTTTCACTATTGGATGCATAGCGTTGATTGGCATTAACCTTGATGACCGGCCCCTGGTTCAAGACCGGGCCATGGTTCTCATCGTGGCGGTCGGCAAAGTTTGGATGGACAGCATGCGCATTGTCGGCGGAGATCATCAGGGACCTGTCTATCATTGCCGCGTAGCTAGCGGTATCCCCTGCCAGGCGCTCCAGTACAGTGCGCAGCATCGGCCCCTGGGCGCCCGCCGCCGACTGACTGCCTACCTCTTCGTGGTCATTGCAGACCAACAAACTGCTTACCTTGTCGTCGCTATTCAACAAGCCCTGTAAACCCGCAAAACAACTGAGCAGGTTATCCAGGCGCGCCGACGCGATGAATTCCCGCTGCAGGCCAATCAGTTGTGGTGGCTGCGTATCATACAGGCACAACTCATAATCCAGCACTTTATCTACCGATAGCTGGTCAGCTTCGAGTTGCGCCGCCAACAGGGTGCGAAGATCCTCTTTCTGGTCCATCGCCAGTAGAGGCACGATGTCCGTCTGCGCATTGATGCTGCGCTGCTTGTTGACGTCCCGGTCTAAATGAATCGCCAGGCTGGGAATTATTGCTATCGGGTCACGAAAATCGACCAGGTGTTTGCGCAGTACGCCCTCCTGATCCAGGTAGCTGACCCGACCCGCCATGGATAAATCCCGATCAAACCAGGGGTTCAACAAGGCCCCTCCGTAAACTTCAACACCTAACTGCCAGTAGCCGTTTTTGCTTCTCTCAGGATTGGGCTTCACCATCAGGCAGGGACTGTCCGTATGCGCACCAACCATTCTCATGCCCTGCAGCGGAGACTGCTGCGTGCCGATTTTAAAGGCGACGATGGAGCTGTCATTGCGAACCAGGTAATACCTTCCACCCGCCTGCAGCGTCCAGTCCTCTGCCTCCTGTAACTGCGTATAACCCACCGCCTGCAGCCGCGTCGCTATTTCTCGAACCGCGTGAAACGGTGAGGTAGCGCTGGCCAGGAAAGACAATAGTTGCTGGTTAAACTGATCTTGATCCATAGTCATGCCTTGTTTTTTCACCCCATCCATATATAAAACAACAATACAGCAAGGGCGCAACGGTAAATCACGAAGGGCAAAAAGCCAAGTCGATCAACCAGGCGCAAGAACCAACCTATAGTCAGGTAGGCGGCCACTCCAGAGACCGCCACGCCACTGGCCAGCAGGCCCCAGTCGGTAGGCTCGGCAGTCGCCGTCAGCTGGTAAGCCTGCAAACCACCGGCCGCCACAATCAGGGGAATACTGAGCAGAAACGAAAATCGCGCCGCTGTCTGCCTATCCAGACCGCAAAACAAGGCGGCAGTCATGGTAATACCCGAACGCGAGGTGCCGGGAATAATCGCCAGGGTCTGGGCCAGGCCAATGACCAACGCACGTTTCAGGTTGAGTTTTTGATTATGAATACCGGCGTAATCTGCCACTCCCAGTAACAAGCCAAATCCAAAGGTAGCCGCCGCTATTACCAGCAAGCTGCGCAAATTACCGGCTACGAAGCCCTGCAGCAATAAACCGGCAAGCCCCGCTGGAACAGTCGCCAACAGCAGGTATACGACCATCTCAGATTCATCGTTCCAACACCGTTGTTGCACAGCCGTCAGGCTGCCTCGCCACAGCTCCAGCAGGTACTTTCTGAAGTAGCCAAGCACTGCCAGCAAACTGCCCATGTGAACGGCCACGTCGAAGGCCAGGCCCTGGTCATCCCAACCCAGCAGCTGACTGGGGAGTAACAGGTGCGCAGAGCTGGAAATAGGCAAGAACTCGGTAAGCCCCTGTATCAGGCCCAAAACCAGCGTGTGTAGCAATTCTTCCACTCAGCGCCCCTGCTCGTGCACTTTCTTCCAGCTAATCTCGTTGCGCAGGTAGACCGGCTGCACCTGCTCGGCAGTCAACACTCGGCCCTGCTCATACTCCGGCAGTGCCAGGCTCAGTGTATCGAGACTGTCCGGCCAGCAATCATCATCACATGTCACCAACGCAGACCGCACATCACTTGTTAATTCAGGCAGATAGCACAGCCCATTGCCCAGTCCCAGCAACACAGAGCCCTGGTTCAGGCCCTGCAAAGTCACTGCACGAGGATGGGAGACGGCATCCGGGCGCAGCGCCGTGGCAATACCGTCTTCAAAGCCGTACAGCCCCCAGTAAACTTCATTGATCCTGGCATCCAGCAACACCAGCACAGAGCTTGTTTCATCAACCAGGCCCTTGCGCAACGCTCCCTGCGCCATACAGGCAAGCGTAGACACACCGACCACCGCCAGACCCATTGAGAACGCCAGCCCCTGCATTGCACTGGCGGCAATACGAAGCCCTGTGAAGGAACCCGGTCCATGGTTGTAGGCCAGCACTTCAAGACCCGCTGCTGCCAGCTCACCGTCGGGTAGTACCTCTCTAAGCATAGAGAACAGACGTTGATTGTGTTGACGTGGAATCAATTCAAAACGATGTTGTATATTACCGTTCAATTGCACAGCCACAGAGCATGCGTCCGTTGAAGTATCCAGTGCCAGAATGTTGGTCATAGTGTTATCTATTCATTGGTCTGCACCTATTGTATGAACCACGGCACCCCACGTGCAATAATTGTGTGATGAAAGCTAGCGGAATCATTTTGTCCGGAGGATTGGGGCGCCGGGTCAACGGTGCAGACAAGGGGTTGCTTGCCTGGCGCGATTGTACCCTGATTGAGGCTGCAATTGACTGCCTGCAGCCACAGGTAGTCGACATTGTTATCAATGCAAATCGAAATCTCGATCGCTATCAACGCCTGGGCTTTCCCGTGGTAAGCGACACCCTCGATGATTTTCAGGGCCCTTTGGCAGGCGTGTTGGCTGCGCTACCTCATTGCACCCAGCAGACCGTGGTTGTCATCCCCTGCGACTCACCGCAACTTCCCCGCCAGCTAGTCCGGCGTTTGTTGCAACCCTTGCAGGACGACGCTGTGGACCTCAGCTATGCCCACGACGGGGAACGCGCGCAATACTTGCTCACTGCCATCAGAGCACGCTGCCTGCCTTCTCTACAGGGCTACTTAGCGGAGGGTGGGCGCTCGGTTCGAGGTTGGCATAGCCAGCTAAATTGCGCCGTGGTAGATTTCTCAGACTGTCGAGAACAGCTGCTAAACCTCAATGAAAACCAGACAGACAAAAAAAACCCGCCTTGATGGCGGGTTTTTTACTTAACGGTAACTACTTTTTCTTGGCGGGCGCTGCCTTCTTCTTGGGCGCTGCCTTCTTCTTGGGCGCTGCCTTCTTCTTGGGCGCTGCCTTCTTCTTGGGCGCTGCCTTCTTCTTGGGGGCTGCCTTCTTCGCTGCAGGAACAGGAATACCTGTCTTTTTAGCAGCCTTTCTCAGCTGGGCTGCCAGTTTCTTTTCCGCTGCCCGCAGCTTTTTGGCGTCAGCAGAGGCGCGATTTTTCATCCAGCTGGCAGCATAAGATGCCAGCGCCTTCGCCTTGTCAGCTTCTGCTCTGACTGCGAGTGCCGCTTTTTGAGCCAGCAACTTTTCCTTTGCAGCCTCTTCCGCAGCCCTTTGCCTGGCATGGGTAGTAACTGTCTTCAGCCGCTCATTCGCGGCTGTGGCTCTGGCGCGCAGGCTCACGGCTTTTGCGCGCGCCCTTTTGGCAGCATTGGATGCCGCTTTAGCGGCGCGCTTATCTATTGCCTTGGCAGACTTGGCAGCCTTGGCTCGCGTTTGTTTTACCTTCCTTTTTGCAGCGTCGATATTCTTGCGCTCAGCTGCCAGGGACTTTTGCAGTGAAGCCAAAATTGCATTGGCCTTCTTCATTAATGGTGAAGCAACGGCCTTGCCGTTTGACTTCTGCTTGGGCTTTGATGGTGCTTTCGTCTTCTTGCGAGTTGCCATAGTTGCTTCTCCAGCGGTTATGATTCAATCCTACAGTTGCAAAGTAGCACAATCTTTTTCATTCACACAAGTAGCAATATTTTGTGCCACTAGTTCGCCAGCGCAGCCAACACCTGTTCCTTGATTGCTTCAACACTGCCAACACCTTCTATGCAGTGGTAGATAGCCGTCGAGCCGTCTGCGTGAGACTGGTAAAAATCAATCAGGGGCGCTGTCTGCGAGTGGTATACCTTGAGGCGCTTACGCACAGTTTCTTCCTTATCATCTTCACGCTGCACCAGCGCCTCGCCGGTCACATCATCCACTCCCTCTTGTTGCGGCGGCTTGTGAATGAGATGGTAAATTCTCCCTGAGCCCGGATGCACTCTTCGACCACTCAGTCGTTTTACTATTTCTTCATCAGTTACAGCAATTTCCAGTACGTGGTCTATAGTGATGTTGGCGTCGAGGATAGCCTGTGCCTGTACAATTGTGCGTGGGAAGCCATCAAACAAAAAACCATTGTGGCAATCATCTGCAAGGATACGCTCCCGTACCATGCCAATAATAATTTCGTCGGAAACCAGCCCACCGGCCACCATCACTTCTTTTGCCTGCAATCCCAGCTCGGTCTCCGCCTTCACTGCAGCTCGCAGCATGTCGCCAGTTGAGATCTGTGGTATGGAAAATTGCTCGCAAATAAACTGAGCCTGAGTACCTTTGCCTGCGCCGGGAGCGCCCAACAAAATCAATCGCATAGTAGAAACCCTGAAAAGTAAGGGGGGAAACAATACACAGCTAGCTTAAGCACTTCAAGCGCCTCGTTTTACCTGTTCCCAAAGCTCATCCAGGGCCTGTGCATCCAATGCCTCGATACCACCCTGCGCCCCGGATGCTTTTGCTTCCAGACGTGAAAACCGCTCCTCGAAGCGAGTACTGGCCCGACGCAGCGCCGATTCTGCATCCACGCCCATATGGCGGGCCAGGTTTACGGCGGTAAAAATAATGTCACCCAGCTCTTCTTCCTGGCGCTGAGGACCCTCGTCGGCGGCCGCTACAAACTCGGCAATTTCTTCATCAAGTTTACGCAGCACGCCGGCACTGTCGGGCCAGTCGAAACCAACGCCTGCGGCGCGTTTTTGCAATTTTTGTGCGCGAGCCAGAGAGGGCAGCGCTACGGGAATATCAGCCAACAACGATGTTTCCTGCCGATTCAACCGTTCTTCTCTCTTTATGCTTTCCCAGCTTTCCTTGATCGCCTCTACCGAAGACGTCTCCCTAACCACACCCTCCAATTCTCCATTAGCGAATACGTGGGGGTGTCTCCTGATTAACTTACTGGCCAATATGCTGACAATTTCTGCAAAGTCAAACAGCTCGCGCTCTGCCCCCAGTTGCGCGTAGAAAATAACCTGAAACAGCAAGTCACCCAGTTCTTCGGCGATATGAGGGAAGTCCTTCTGCTCAATTGCAGCTGCCAGTTCATAGGCTTCCTCAAGCGTCGAAGGAACGATGGTGTCGAAATCCTGTGCCAGATCCCAGGGGCAACCCGTATCCGGGTCACGCAAGCGCTGCATAACACGCAGCAAGTCCTTAAGGTCATAATCCTGTCTAACTGGCACGTTCAACACCCTCTTCGGAAACCCTGACCGCTGATATCACGTTAGATAAACGGCACACACGTTCCAGCAACTTGCCCAGCGCCGTCAAGTCAGGCACTTCTATCGTCAGGCTCAAAACGCCAGTATTGTCGTTGCGATGGGTCGTGCTGTTAACAGCCAGTACGTTGATTCTTGCCCTCGCCAACAGTTCCGTAATATCGCGCAGCAAACCAGGTCGGTCATACACATCAATACGTATATCCACCTCGTACCCCAAACGGGTTTCACTGCCCCAGTTCACCTCTATGATTCGCTCCGATGAAGTTTGTTGCAGGTGCAGGAGCTGGCCACAATCGCGGCGGTGCACGCTGACACCGCGCCCCTGGGTGATGAAGCCAACAATCGCGTCACCCGGTAAAGGTTTGCAGCAACCGGCAATATGGCTGAGCAAGTTGCCTATACCATGTACCTGGATAGCACTGGCGTGGCTGTCGCCAGAACGATGCCCGCTTTTTTTTAATTTAATCGCCGGCGATTCGGCTGGGCTTTCTTCCGAAATAAAATCCTGTGCTGCACTGAGCACCTGTGCCGCGCTTACCTCCCCGGCTCCCGCGGCCGCAAACATATCTTCTACGGTGGAGTACTGAACCCGCTGCGCCACCCTTTTGTAGTCGATACTGGTCAGCGCCAGGCGTTTGAACTCCCGTTCCAACAAGCGCCGCCCGGCATCGACATTCTCATCCCGCGCCTGGGCCCGAAACCAGTGTTGCACCTTGGCCCTGGCGCGGGAGGTCTTGAGGTAGCCAGAATCCGGCTGCAGCCAGTCCCGGCGTGGTACAGCTTCTCGACCGGTAATAATCTGTACTCGCTGTCCAGTTCCCAACTGGTAGGTCAGTGGCACGATAGATCCATTTACTTTGGCACCGCGACAACTATGCCCCACCTCGGTATGAACGTGATAGGCGAAATCCAGCGGGGTTGCACCCTGGGCAAGATTGACTACATCCCCCTGGGGCGTAAACACGTAAATCCTGTCCTGTACCGTGTCTGAGCTGAACTGTTCAGACAGCTTGTGAGCATCACCGGTTTCTTCATGCCAATCCAGTACTTGCCGCAGCCAGGCAATTTTTTCCTCGTAGCTACTTACCCCGTCCCTGGGGCCCTCCGCGCCCTTGTAGTGCCAGTGTGCGCAAACACCCAGCTCAGCCTCTTCGTCCATTTCGTAGGTGCGAATCTGGACTTCAAGAACTCTCCCCTCCGGGCCAATAACCGCCGTGTGCAGCGAACGGTAGCCATTCTCCTTGGGGTTGGCGATATAGTCGTCAAATTCATTGGGGATGTTGCGCCACAGGCCGTGTACCAGCCCCAGAGCGGCATAGCAATCACGAACCTCAGGCACCAGAATGCGCACCGCCCTGATATCGTAGACCTGTGAGAAGCCAATACCCTTGTGCTGCATTTTGCGCCAGATACTATAGATATGCTTTGATCGCCCGCTCAGCTCACCCTTCACACCGCTTTGCTGCAAAGCTCCGCTCAATAGCTCTTTCACCCGTTCGATAAACTGGTCTCGCTCCATGCGCTTGCCGTCTAGCAACTTGGCGATCTTGTGATAAGCGTCCTGGTACAGGTAGCGGAAGGAGAGATCTTCAAGCTCCCACTTCAAGTGGCCAATGCCAAGGCGATGTGCCAGCGGCGCGTACACGTCAAATACCTCCCGGGCGACTGACAGGCGGCGATCGGGATCGTCTTTTACCGCGCGGATCGCACAGGTCCTTTCCGCCAACTTGATCAATGCCACCCGCACATCGTCAACCAGCGAGATAAGCATTTTTCGTATATTGTCTTTCTGTGCGTCGGCCTGGCCCAACACGGTGGCCTGCCTGTCTATATTGAGCTCACTGATCGCGGACATGCGCTGCACCCCCGTTATCAGGAATCCGGCACGCTCGCCAAACTGGGCATTTACTTCATCAAGTGATATGTTGCCCTCGACAACCGAGCGATAGAGCAGGCCGGCTACCAGGCTGTCCGCCCCCATCTGCAAGTCCAGTAAAATATGCACTATTTCCAGACCTGTATGGAAGCTGTCACTGGTCGCCGAGCAGCGCCGCGCCAGTTCGCATGCCCGTCCAAGAATCTCGGTATTTTTCTGGTCAAGCTTTACAGACAGCCCCGCCAACCAGGTGTCCAGTTCAAACTCGCCATCCTTTCCAGTCGTTAGTCCAGCGCGAACTTTAACCACCCGAAAAAACACCGGTAGAGAGGTAGCGATCACCCCGGTCACAGATAATTACTACGATTACCGCAGCCTCAAGCTGCTGCGCTAATTGCAGCGCACCGGCGACCGCACCGCCGGAAGAAACTCCACAGAAAATGCCCTCACTGGATGCCAGTTGACGCATGGTCACCTCCGCGTCCAGCTGGTCAATATCAATAATTCTGTCGACGCGATGCTCGTCAAAAATTTCCGGTAAGTACTCTTTCGGCCAGCGTCGAATGCCCGGAATGCTGGCGCCGTCACAGGGCTGTAAACCGACGATTTCTATGGCCGGGTTTTGCTGCTTGAGATAACGTGATACCCCCATGATGGTGCCCGTGGTTCCCATAGAACTCACGAAATGAGTTATTTCTCCAGCCGTCTGTTGCCAGATTTCAGGGCCGGTCGTCTCAAAATGTGCTAGTGGATTGTCGTCATTGGCGAACTGGTCCAGCACCCTGCCCTTGCCGTCCGCTTGCATCTGCAGGGCCAGGTCCCGGGCCCCTTCCATGCCCTGTTCTTTGCTGACTTCCACCAACTCTGCACCGTAGGCAGCCATAGCCAGTTTGCGCTCCTCACTCATATGCGCAGGCATGATCAAAACCATGCGGTAACCCTTAATGGCGGCGGCCATGGCCAGTGCGATGCCGGTATTACCGCTGGTGGCTTCAATGAGTGTATCGCCCGGTTTTAGCTCCCCCCTGGCCTCGGCGTGGTTGATCATACTCAGCGCGGGACGGTCCTTCACAGAACCTGCCGGGTTGTTGCCCTCCAGCTTCAGCAGGATCGTATTGCCGGTGTCCTGCCCCATACGCTGGAGTCGGACCAGGGGTGTATTGCCTACACAGGCTTCAATTGTTGGGTAGTCAGGCATCAGACCGGGGATTATACCTCTAATGTGCCGCTGGCAATCATGTTGGTTGTCGAAAAAGCTCACGACTCATCAGTGGTTTGTCACCGAGATAGCCGGCCAGCACCTGCCGCATCAGCTGTTTGGCGCAGCGCCCCGCGGCCTGGTAATCGCCCTGGGCCAGCGCATGCAAGTCGGCACCACGATAGCGCGGTAGCCTGCCGCTGTGTGCGGGGTCCGCCAGTACCAGCCCGTAACCCTCATGGTAGTGGTAACTGCAATCCTCCTGAATGGGCTCACCGCTGAGGCCATCTACGTCCAGGTCAAATCCGTAGCCCAGGCCCTGCAGCAGACAAAACTCGAATCGCCGCAGTATCAACTCTTCCTCCAAATCACCCTCCAGTTGCTGCAGAACACACTCGTAGTCATCGAACAGCTGTTGGTGGGGATCTTCATGGTGCAGCAGGCGAACCAGCAACTCATTCACATACAGACCACTGAACAAACGGGTACCAGACAGTCGCAAGGCTGGCGTATCGGTCTCACACAGCGTCAGGGTCTTTAGCTCCCTGCGGCCGGTCCAGGAACAGTTCAGCCGACTAAAGGGTTGCAGCAGCGCCGCCGGGCTACCGCCCCTGGTCTTGCGGCTCTTGGCCCCCTTGGCAACCAGTGAAATACGGCCCTGCTCCCGACTTAGAAACTCTACCAGCAAACTGTTATTGAGATAGGGCCGCGTATGCAAAACGTAACCTGCCTGAAGCTCGACCCGCATGGATCAATCTATGTAGCCAAGGCTGCGCAGGGCCCGCTCGTCATCCGACCAGCCACTCTTGACCTTTATCCATGTGCGCAGCATTACTTTCGAATCAAACAAGGCCTCCATATCCTGGCGCGCTTCGACCCCGATAGAGCGTAGCCGGTTACCGCCCTTACCGATAATAATCCGCTTCTGACCCTCTCGCTCAACCAGGATTAATGCACCAATATGCAGCACCGCACCTTTTTGCTTGAACTCTTCAATCTCCACCGTTATCGCATAGGGAATTTCATCGCCCAGTTGACGCATGACCTTTTCGCGGACAATCTCCGCCGCCATAAAACGCTGGCTGCGATCAGTGATCTGATCCTCCGGAAAGAAGTGTGCAGACTGGGGCAACTCTGATTCTATACACGCTTGCAGCTCTACAATATTGTGCTTGTTCAAGGCAGAAATTGGCAGGATCGCCTTGAAATCAGCCTTGCCCGCCAACAGTTGCAAGTGTGGCAATAAATCCTCTTTGCGTGCCAGTAAATCAATCTTGTTGACCGCCAGAATTACCGGTACCCGGCCGCCGTTGGCCAGCACCTGTTCCAGCACCATTTCGTCCTCGTCGGTCCAGGCGGTACGATCCACCACCATGACAATCACATCCACATCCCTGATGGCACTGCTGGCGGCGCGGTTCATGTAGCGATTAATCGCTTTCTCGGCACCCTTGTGCAGACCGGGTGTATCGACAAAGATAATCTGTACCGAGCCTTCAGTTTTAATTCCCAGAACCTGGTGCCGTGTGGTCTGTGGCTTGCGCGAGGTAATACTGATCTTCTGGCCCAGTATATGGTTGAGCAACGTTGATTTGCCCACATTGGGTCGACCGACAATGGCTACGTAACCGCAGCTCTTCACGTGATCCTTACTCACCAATTTCCTCCAGGGTGGCCTGTGCGGCCGCCTGCTCGGCTTTGCGCCTGCTGCTGCCACTGCCCGCCAGGCTCAATTCCAGTTCAGGTAGCTCACAGGCGACAGTAAATTGCTGGCAGTGGTCCTCTCCCTCTACCTGTACCAGTGCATAGTCAGGCAGGTGTTTACCGCGTCCCTGCAGGTATTCCTGCAAGCGCGTTTTGGCGTCTTTGCCAGCGCTGTGCGGTGACACCTCTTGCAACCGGGTGCTGAACCACCTGAGCACCTGTGTACGGCAGGTTTCTATATCTGCATCCAGCAGAATCGAGCCAATGACTGACTCCAGGGTGTCGGCAAGAATGGAGTCACGCCGGTGGCCGCCACTCTTCATCTCTCCGGAGCCCAGCTTTACATAGTCACCCAGCTTCAGTTCCCGTGCGATTTCAGCCAGTGTGACACCGCGTACCAGGGCTGCCCGCATACGACTCAACTCGCCCTCGTGGGCGACCGGAAAGTGGCTGAACAATGCCTCGGCAATTAAATGATTAAGTATAGAGTCACCAAGGAACTCCAGCCTTTCATTATTGCGCGCGCCACAGCTTCTGTGCGTCAGAGCGAGCTCTAATAGCGGTCGCGATTGCCAGCTGTAACCCAGGATTTGCTCCAGGCTTTGGAGCTGGCTGTTCATGGGGTGACCTAGTCTATGGTCACAATGTTATCTGTGAAAATAAGTACCGCGTCAACACCATCAAACAATGGAGTTCTGAATTCATAATTGGCATTGATTTTGATCTTTCCCTTATCGCGGTATATCTTCACTTTCTTGGGGTCCAAACTGTTTATCTGGTTGGTTATGAACGCGGTGGTCAGGCGCTTGCTGACCTCACCCAGGGATTGCTCAGCGTTGGAGGCTGCCGCGACACCCTCAATGACTGTCTTGACCGCGCGCCCCTCCATATAGGGTGGCAGCAAGCGAATCACCACCGTAACAAAGAAAGAAAACAAAGCCACAATGACCAAAATTCCCAGCGCGGACATACCCGACTGCTGTTTACGCGTTCTCATGTTCCACCCCCACTATCAATCCAGATTTATTGTATAGAACCCAGGCGCTTAAAGCTGGGAACACTCAGGAAAGATTCCCAGTGCATCCAGATAGCAAACGCTGCACCTACTATATCCCGTTCCGGCACCTGACCCCAAACCCGACTATCACTGCTATTGTCGCGATTGTCACCCATCATAAAGTAATGACCTTCCTTAACCGTCACCGAAAAGTCGTCGTTGCGCCTGCGCAAATCGATTTGCATCTCGTGCTCAACCTCACCCATACGCTCCATATTGATGCGATAAGTAGGCCGGGCCGGTGGCAACTGAGCCAACAATTTTTGCGGCATGCGCTCGCCATTCACGTACAACACCTTATCTACATAGCGAATTTTGTCGCCCGGCAAGCCTATAACCCGCTTAATGAAATAGGTGTCATTTAAATGTGGTGGAAAAAACACCATGACATCACCCCGCTGCGGCTCATTGATGGCCAGTACCTTGGTACGGACGACCGGCAGGCGAATACCATAGGTGAATTTGTTAACCAGAATATAATCACCCACCAGCAGGGTTGGCACCATGGAAGATGAGGGTATCTGAAAAGGTTCCACCAGGAACGACCGCAACACGAACACAATAAGCAGAACCGGGAAGAAGGATTTGGAGTACTCCACCAGCAGCGGTTCACCGCCAGCGATATCAGCCTGCTCCCGGTACTTGCGGTGCTGCATGCTCTCTTCATTGTCCCACTCGGGATAATCACGCTGCAATTGCAGCAGTGCCAGCTTGCGACCTCCCGCCAGAAACATGTAGTCAAACAGCCAGACCAGGCCACTGCCAGCGACCAGCAGTACCAGGATGAGGGGGAAATCTATGTCCATTAAAATGTCCGATCAGCCATCAGTTTTTAGTACCGCAAGGAAAGCCGATTGGGGGATTTCCACCCTGCCCACTTGCTTCATTCGTTTCTTGCCAGCTTTCTGTTTCTCCAGCAGTTTTTTCTTGCGGCTGATATCACCACCGTAACACTTCGCAGTTACATTTTTTCGCAGCGCCTTAACCGTCTGCCTGGCAATAATTTTACCGCCTACCGCGGCCTGAATGGCCACGTCAAACATTTGCCGCGGAATAAGCTCTTTCATACGTTCAGTAAGGCCTCTGCCGCGCGCCTGCACCTGGTCTTTATGGACAATAATTGCCAGCGCATCGACCCGCTCGTTGTTGATTAACACATCGAGTTTGGCGAGATCCGCGCGCTGAAAGCGCACAAAGTGATAATCCAGGGAAGCGTAGCCACGGCTGACTGATTTGAGTCGGTCAAAAAAGTCCATCACCACTTCAGCCATGGGCAATTCGTAAACCACAGATACCTGCTGGCCAATAAACTGCATGTCTTTTTGCACACCGCGCTTTTGTACACACAGGGTAATTACATTGCCCAGGTATTCCTGGGGTACCAGAATGTTAGCCTGTACCAGCGGCTCACGCATCTCCTCGATATCACCGGGATCCGGCAGGGCCGAGGGATTATCAACGGTGATCACCTCACCATCCTTGCGCACCACCTCGTAGATAACGGTGGGGGCCGTGGAGATAAGCTCCAGATTGTATTCTCGCTCCAGTCGTTCCTGGATAATTTCCATGTGCAGCATGCCCAGGAAGCCACAGCGAAATCCAAAACCCAGCGCATCGGAAGTCTCAGGTTCATAAAACAACGAGGCATCATTGAGGGTCAACTTGGCCAGGGCTTCCCGAAAATTCTCATAGTCGTCTGAAGATATGGTGAAAATACCCGCATACACCTGCGGTTTTACCATCTGGAAACCAGGCAGGGCCGGCACGTCGGCATCGGCACTGCCCGCGCGTGTAATGGTGTCCCCCACCGGGGCACCGTGAATATCCTTGATACCGGCCACCACAAAGCCGACTTCGCCGGCCTGCAGAACCCCGGTTACTTTGCGCTTGGGCGTAAAAACCCCAACACTGTCTACGCCCTGTGCCTTGCCAATTGTCTTGGCCACAATCTTGTCGCCCTTGCGCAGGGTGCCGTTTTTGACGCGAACCAGGGACACCACGCCCAGGTAATTATCAAACCAGCTATCGATAATCAAAGCCTGCAGCGGCCCGTCCGGATCACCCTCCGGTGGCGGGATATTGGCAATCAGGTATTCCAGGACCTCTACCACGCCCTGCCCGGTTTTGGCGCTAACTTCACAGGCATCCTGGGCATCGATACCGATGATCTCTTCGATCTCCTGCTTGACCCGCTCCGGCTCTGCCTGTGGTAAATCCATCTTGTTGAGTATGGGCAGAACTTCCAGCCCCTGTTCAATCGCGGTATAGCAATTGGCTACTGATTGCGCCTCAACGCCCTGCCCCGCGTCGACCACCAACAGCGCTCCTTCACAGGCAGCCAGTGAGCGCGACACCTCATAGGCAAAATCCACGTGACCCGGTGTGTCGATAAAATTGAGTTGATAGGTTTTACCGTCCGCTGAATCGTAATTGAGGGTGACACTTTGCGCCTTGATCGTTATGCCGCGCTCGCGCTCGATATCCATGGAATCGAGCACCTGCGCTTCCATCTCCCGGTCACTCAGGCCACCACAGATCTGGATAAACCGATCGGCCAGCGTCGACTTGCCGTGGTCTATATGGGCGATGATGGAAAAGTTGCGGATTAGGTCCAGATTACTCACAGCAGGACGAGGTCACAGATGGGTCGGCTTGAACGAAGGGCGCGATTGTACCCGATTGCCGGTACAACCGCTAATACCTTGCAAACTGACCTAATCCAGCTTCAGGCCAATAAACAGGGGGGCGCCACGGCGAATCATGCGTATCGGTACAGATTGGCCCGATTCCAGTTGATCCAGCGCACTGGTGTAGGTCTCCAGCGAGGTAATCGGCACACCAGCGATGAGGGTAATTACATCACCACGCCGTATGCCAGCCTCAGCTGCTGGCGACTCAGGGGCAACCTTGACCACCACAACACCCCCGGAAATGCCCCAGCGGGACTGTAACTGGTCACTGATCTCTTCTACCTCAACACCAATACGCCCACCCACCCTGACGGGATCATCATTGGCGGCCACACTGGCCAGTTCGTCAGCACCCAGGCCACCAACCTCCACCGCCAGCACCTTGCGTCTGCGATCGCGAATAACCTCTACCTCAACCTCAGTACCCGGGCGAATGAGCCCAACCACATGGGGCAGGTCCGCCGAGCTGGCAATTTCAGCGTCACCAAAGCGCACAATCACATCGCCAGCTTGCAAACCACTGCGGTCAGCGGGTCCATCTACCTGCAACTGTGAGATAAGTGCTCCCTGGGGCCGGTCCAGGCCAAAGGATTCGGCCAGCACCTTGTTGACATCCTGAATGGTCACACCCAGCCAACCACGAGTGACCTTACCCGACTCTTTTAGCTGTTCTACAACATTGATCACCACGCTCACCGGGATCGCAAAAGACAGGCCAATCGAACCGCCGCTGCGGGTAAAAATTTGAGAATTCACGCCCACCACATCGCCATCGAGATTAAACAGGGGGCCACCGGAATTGCCCGGATTGATCGCCACGTCAGTTTGTATAAACGGCACGTAGTTATCCCTGTTCTCGGTCGGCAGGCTCCGACCCTTGGCACTGACGATCCCTGCCGTCACGGAATAATCCAGACCAAACGGTGAACCGATCGCCAGCACCCATTCACCCACCGCCAATTCGCCGGGCTTACCGAGTTTCAAAACGGGCAAATCGTCAGCTTCTATCCGCAGTAGCGCTAAATCAGAGCGCTCATCCAGACCAATCACTTGCGCCTCGTATTCCCTGCGGTCCGTCAATCGTACGGTCACGGTCTCAGCGCCGGCCACAACGTGATTATTGGTAACGATAAAGCCGTCTGAAGAGATGATAAACCCCGACCCTATTGCCTGGCGTGCCCGCTGCTGGTGCTGGGGTGGCGGCCCGCCACGAAATTCAAAGAAACGGCGCAAACTTTCGGGTATGTCCTGTGTATTGGGCTGCCCACCCGGGTGACCGACGGACTCCGCGCTGTACTCCACCAGAATTTTCACCACGGCGGGAGTATTCTTTTTAACGATAGATTGAAAATCTGGCAGACTGGCCGCCTGGACTGCACTGCCAAGCAGGCAGCTCCAGAGCAGAAACAACGCCGGAATTTTTAAAGATTTGTACATTATTTACCTCAAGATCAGCGATTTGCCAGCCCCAACAAACAGGGCTGTAGAGAGCTATTGTCACGATGGTAGCGAGAGTGCATTCTCACCAAAAATACACCAAACAGCAAGCCTGCCATAGCACCGGCTATGGTTGCAACATCAGCCAATTGCGGTGCCAGCACTGAGCTGACAGCAGCAGCCAGCAACATGGTCAGCAGCGGCAGCAGGTAGACCACGAATGAGCCCTGCAACATTAATTGCTCGGGAATACCGATGGAGACCTGGTCATCCACACTAAAAGTATCGCCGGGGAATGATGAACTGGACAGTTGCAGGTAGCTGCGGCGACCATCGCCCAGCTGGTTCAACAGCCCGTGGCCACAGCCCTTCTGGGCCACGCAAGTGCCGCACACCGATTGGCGGATGGTCTCTATCCACACAGTGCTGCCTTCTACAGCCACCACTCGGCCGGTTTCAGTCAGCACCAGCGCCACTCCATTGCACCGAGTCGGCAACCATACGGGCAGTATTGATAGGCACCTCACCCAAAATCGTAATTAAAACCGGTTTTCCGCCCACCGCCATGCCCCGAGTATAGGCGGTAGTGCCACCCTGTCGGGCCCGGCCCTCTCCTGGCCTGGCCAATTCCGGCATAAGCTCCAGAAATACGCTAAACAGTGCCAGTCCATCGGTATAGGTCTTGTCCTGGGCGGACACCGGCACACCAGCCGTGAGTTCGAAACCATCGGGTACCCAACGAACATACCAGTCATACGGTGAGGCACTGGCGGGTGTCGCAGTGGCACCCGGCGCGGGGTGCGCGGCCTCGTACAATACATCTACCTGGGTTCCCTCACTGTCAACTTCGCCAATTTGTAAATCGGCAAACTGAAAACGCTCCAGCACCTTGCCATCCTGCGCCAGGGTCTGTGTCTTCAGCAATAAACCTGTTTCGATATCCAGTGCCATTTGATAACCGTAGCGATACATATCGCGGGGTAAAATATGCAGCAGCTTCGCCTCTCGCCCGGCAACACGCAAATGCCCGCCAAGTTTCAAGCGGTAGTGTGCGGATATGCCACAGTCACCCTCTGCTCGTGCATACATGTTCCCAACCCGCACCAATCTATGCCCCGGATGAATACAATCCAGAGGATGTTCGGTGCGAACAATCCGTGTTGCCGTGCCGCTCAAGCGGATCACCTCTTCCGATTCGACATTGCCGCGCACCGAGTGCTTGATCCGCATCGACTGTATGCTTGTGCCATGCTGGTAGGTAAACACGCCCTGGTAACTGGTCTCGCGCAAGCTGTGCGACATGCGGTCCAGCCATGCTAGCGCTTCCTGGTCAACCGCTTCGCAGGCAGCCCATGCCTGGCCTGAAAAAGCCAATCCCAGCGCCAGGTAGAATAGACTTTTTAACATTTAGTCCCGCACCTCGAAAGAGGCAACTCGCGCGTAGGGCATCATGCCCTGCGGCGCATTCAAAGCGGCTTCCTCGGAGTGGATCAGCATATAGCGCTGCAGACGCTGCTTTGCCATCTGGTCGTAATCCGCATAGCGCGGCGTGTAGCCAGCCCGCACGGCTGAACCGCCCAGGGTATTGACCATTCCCACGGTAGACACCCGTGCCGCCAACTCGGGAGATCCAGCCTCTACGCCACCCAGCAGCCCATAAAACTGGCTGCCCACCAATACACTGGCAAAGACAGACGCCGCCACCGCCATGCTGGTAACAGGACGCAGAAAGCTGTGCCAGCGCGCCACGGGCTTAATCTCTGGCTCGGTCTCCAATGCCGCCATTACGCGACTGGAGATATCCACCCGCAGGTACTTGCCTGATCCCTCTCGCAATACCTGGCGGGCTATGTGGTATCGAGCCCAGGTAGAACGCAGCTCGCTATCAACGGAATTCTTTAGAACTCTCGCCATATCCAGCTCGTTTCCCTCTCCATCCATCAGGACAGACAGGGACTCCTTAATCTGTTCAGTCATTCTCACTCTCCCAGGTCATGATACCCATTAGGCACCCTCCCCATCCAGTTGCGCCTGCACACGCTTGTCTATTGACTCCCGCGCTCTGAAAATTCTGGATCGCACCGTCCCCACCGGACAGTCCATGATTTCCGCTATATCCTCATAACTAAGACCATCAAATTCACGCAAAGTTACAGCGGTGCGCAAATCATCGGGTAATTCCTTGATAGCCCCGTTAACTACGGCTGCCAGCTCCTCACTGAACAGCTGATTCTCGGGGTTTTCCTGCTCCCTCAGTGCATCACCGCTGTCGTAGTACTCGGCATCTTCCACATCAACATCACTGCCGGGAGGGCGCCGGCCACGGGACACAAGATGATTCTTGGCGGTATTTATCGCGATACGGTACAACCAGGTGTAAAAAGCGCTGTCCCCACGAAAGCGCGGCAGGGCGCGATAGGCCTTGATAAATGCTTCCTGCGCTACATCCTGGACCTCAAAACTGTCCTTCACGTAACGGGAAATCAATCCCAGTATCTTGGGTTGATATTTCAGTACCAGCATATCGAAGGCTCGCTTATCCCCCGCTTGTACTCTTTCAACCAACTGTTGGTCAGTCTCAGCTGCGGTCAAGCTTTCCCCCTCTCCATGCTTCCCTAAGAACCACGCAAATACAAAAAGTTCCCCAGTACTTTTATATTGGAGGTCTGGACGCTAAGTAACTGACTAATATACACTATTTTTATGAATCTAAGCAGCCATATCCACCATGCCGCAACGCTTTGAACACGACGTACTAATCATTGGCAGCGGTGCCGCCGGTCTCGCACTGGCGTTACAACTGCCGTCGCACTGCCGTATCGCGATACTGAGCAAGGGCAAACTCACCCAGGGCTCTACATTTCGCGCCCAGGGCGGCATGGCTGCTGTGCTCGATAGCAACGATACTATCGAATCCCATGTCGCCGACACCATGAACGCCGGTGCCGGTTTGTGCCAGCGCGACGTGGTGGAATTTGTGGTCAGTCACAGCACCGGGGTGGTTGAGTGGCTGGTACAGCAAGGCGTCGTTTTTGACAGGCGCGATGACAATTACAGCGGCGAATACCACCTGACCATGGAAGGCGGACACAGTCAGCGGCGCGTCATTCATGCCGCGGACGCGACCGGCAAAGCCATTTCCGAAGTGCTGGTGGAGAACACGCTGGCGCGTAGCAATATCGACATATTTACCGACCGCGTGGCGGTTGATGTGATTGTCGAGAACGGTCGCTGCCAGGGCGCTTATATTCTCGATCACATAGCCGGTAAAGTTGAACTGTTCCAGTCCCGCTGCGTGGTGCTGGCAACCGGCGGCGCCAGCAAAGCCTACCTCTATACCAGCAACCCGGATGGAGCCAGCGGCGACGGTATTGCCATGGCCTGGCGCGCCGGCTGCCGGGTGGGCAACCTGGAGTTCAACCAGTTTCATCCAACCTGTCTCTATCATCCACGCGCCAAGTCCTTTTTGATAACCGAGGCCCTGCGCGGCGAGGGCGGCCACCTGTTGCTTCCCGACGGCACGCGATTTATGCAGGATTTCGATGCGCGCGGTGAACTGGCGCCGCGCGACGTGGTGGCGCGCGCCATCGACCACGAGATGAAACGCACCGGCAGTGATTGTGTCTACCTGGATATCAGTCACAAGGATGCCGACTTTCTGCGCGCGCACTTCCCCACCGTGTACCAGCGCTGTCTCGAATTTGGTATCGATATAACCCGGCAGGCTATTCCGGTGGTGCCCGCCGCCCATTACACCTGTGGCGGCGTGGTCGTAGACATGCGCGGACGCACCGATGTAAGCCACCTGTATGCCATAGGCGAAACTGCCTTCACCGGCCTGCACGGCGCCAATCGCATGGCCAGTAATTCGCTGCTTGAATGCCTGGTGTATGCCGAGGCCGCCGCCGCCGATATTGCGGAATTATTGCCCGACACCGCGCCCCTGCCCGAGGCGTCCAACTGGGATGAAAGCCAGGTGACCGACTCGGACGAGGACGTGGTGATATCCCATAACTGGGATGAATTGCGACGCTTTATGTGGGATTACGTGGGTATTGTTCGCACCGATAAACGCCTGCAACGTGCACTGCACCGGGTCGAACTGCTGCAGGAAGAAATCAAGGAGTATTATAGTAATTACAAGGTGTCACGAGATTTGCTGGAGCTGCGCAACCTGGCAGTGGTTGCTCAGCTGATGATTCGCTGTGCCATTGAACGCAAGGAAAGTCGCGGTCTTCACTACACCCTGGACTACCCCGAGCTGGCCGACACAGCCAAGGACACGATTCTTCAGCCCGGCTCACCGCCCTGACGCAGCGCCAGCGACGCCCTGCGCCAACTCTCCACGTCCAGCATGTCGGGCAACAGGAACAAGCGATAAACCCGCTGCGGGGCATGCTCTTCCCGAAACAACACCGCTATGACGTGTTCGCTGAGCAGCGCAGCGGAAGCCACCTGCACTGCGCGTCGTGTTTCAGACTTAAACTGCACAAACCACTGGCCCTGCTCAAACAGGTAAACAAGCTGTCTGTTCACCCTGTGTAGTTCGGCCCACACCCCTGCCCCTGCCAGTACGCTGAGCGGCAGAGCCATCCACAGGGGTAACGCGCAAGTGAGAATACTGGCCACGGTGACCGCCAGTAAGGTCATTGCCAGCGCGCATAAAGCGGGAGAAAGTCGCGGCTCAACGCGCAGCGCTGGTGAACTCCAGTATTTTTTTGACAATGATTTCAATATCCTCGTCCTGAGGTTCGACGCGGCCCAGAAACCAGCTAAACAGGTCCTGATCCTCGCATTCCAGTAATTGTCGATAGTGTTGCTGGTCCGAATCTGACAGCAACAGGTAAGCATGCTGCACAAATGGCCCCAGCATCAGGTCCAGTTCCAGCATGCCCCGTCGGCTGTGCCAGCACAGTCGGTTGTAATCCGCTTCATTTTCCATGCACTGATTATAGAAGCTGACAAGCACCAATGCAGCACCTATCATGAGCGCGTGCCAAATTACTATACAGATCTGCCCAGTCGCGGGATTCTCGACATCAGTGGGCCCGCCGCCCGTGAATTCCTGCAGGGACAGACCACCTGCGACTTTGAGCAACTTACTGCTACCACCCCCATCAGCGGTGCCTACTGCACGCCGCAGGGCCGCGTGATCTGTGACTTTCGAGCCCTGCAATACCAGGACCAGCACTACCTGCTGCAAACCCACGCGGGTATCTGTGACGAAGCAGCCGCCGTGTTCGGCAAATATATCATTTTTTCCAAAGCCGAATTGCACAATGCCAGCGACGCCTGGCGTCAGTATGGATTCTGGGGTGATGATATCGCCAGCCTGCTGGACGTACCTGGAGATCGGCGTAGTTGGCGTGAGGATGACATTCTCTGGCTGCAGGGCGACCCTGGTTTCGAAGCCTGTGTGCCGACAGCGAACGTAGCCCTATTTGAAGAGCGATTGAGCACTTTACTCACTCGCGGCACTGAAGCGCAATGGTGCAGCCGGGAAATAAACGCCGGTATAGGACATATCACTCCCCAGACCAGTGGCCTGTTCCTGCCGCAAATGCTCAATTACCAGGCGGTGGACAGAATCAGTTTTAGCAAGGGCTGTTATACGGGCCAGGAAGTTGTCGCCCGCCTGCACTATCGCGGCAAAACCAAGCGCCCCATGTATCTGGCCCGCCTGCAACCTGCACTAGCAGAGGCGAGCCCTGGTGACACGCTGTACCGGGCCGACAGTGAGCAGAGCGTGGGCACTATCGTCAATATTGCCAGTGACGAGGACGAGAGCAGGCTGCTGGTAAGTGTGGCCAGCAAAGCATTGCCCGCCGGGGTGCACCTGGGCAGCCCGCAGGGGCCGACATTGGAGTTTTTGGAGTTGCCCTACTCCATCGACTGAGGGAGACTCCAGTCAATCGCCTGGTATCCATTCGCCTGTAAATACTCATTGGCCAAATGAAAATGGCCGCAACCCAGGAAGCCACGGTAGGCACTGAGTGGGGACGGATGCGGGGCCTTCAGCACACAGTGCCGGTGCTGATCAATAACACTGCCCTTGTGCTGTGCATAAGCGCCCCACAACATAAACACCACGTTATTACAGCTACTGTTAATCGTCGCTATGACACGGTCGGTGAACTGTTCCCAGCCTCGCCCCTGGTGGGATGCCGCACGCGCCTGTTCCACCGACAACACACTATTGAGCAGTAACACACCCTGGTCCGCCCAGTGCGTCAGGCAACCATGGGCGGGCATTTCAATGCCCAGGTCGCTGCCTATTTCCTTGTAAATATTCACCAGCGAGGGTGGAATAGCCACGCCGGAGCGTACCGAAAAACACAGGCCGTGAGCCTGGCTGGGGCCGTGGTAGGGATCCTGGCCAAGGATCACCACCCGCACGGCGGGCAAGGGGGTATGTGCAAAGGCATTGAAGATCTCGCCGCCGGCCGGGAAAATAACCTTCCCCGCCGCCTTTTCTGCATGTAGAAAGGCGCTCAGCTGTTGCATATAGGGTTGCTCAAATTCAGTGCCCAGCGCCGCCAGCCAACTGGGCTCCAATTGTATTTCACTGCTTGTTCCACTTCTCAATGACATGATCCAGATCAGCTGTCAGAATTTCTCCCGCAGGATACAATATGCGTCCGCCGAAACGAACCACAAAGCTATGAGCAAATACGCAACACCCTACCAGGCCCTCGGTGAAGACGGCATACGCGCGCTCACCAAGGCATTCTACGACATCATGGATGAATTGCCGGAAGCAGCTGAGGTACGCGCCATGCACGCCGCCGACCTGGCTCCGATGAAGGAAAAATTGGCCGAGTACCTGACCGGCTGGATGGGCGGCCCGCCCCTGTATGCGGACAAATACGGCACGGTCTGCATGACCGAACCACACCAACACTACGCCATTGGACCGCGCGAAAGAGACCAGTGGCTGTTGTGTATGGAAAAAGCACTGGCGGATATCGACATTGAAGATGAAGTCCGTGAAATGCTCAGGGAACCCCTGTTTCGCATTGCCGACGCGGTAAAAAATCGAGCCGAATCGACCGACACACTCAAAAACCCCAACGTTATTGCTACCGGCTAGGTACTTAGCAACTACTGCTGATAATCTGGTTCTTGACCAGCTTTCGCTCGCTGCCGTCCCGTTCATACTTTCTGGCCGGAGTATTAATCGGCTCGCTGAGTACGCCTGCCCGTCGTCCGGCCAGGCGACGCTCCTCGGATACACCTTCATAGAGCGTGTTGCGCTGCCAGGGCTCACGGCCCAGGGCACGGATCTGGCTCTCCAGCTCCTGTGGCGACCACTCCTGACCATGCACGGCTCCAGCGGCGCGAGTGATGGTTTCGTTCATCAGGGTGCCACCCAGGTCGTTGGCACCGGCATTGAGACAGGCGGCAATACCGGCGGCACCCATCTTCACCCAGGAGGCCTGGATGTTATCTATGTAGCCGTGTAGCACTAACCGCGCTACCGAATGCATGAGCAGTGCTTCGCGAAAGGTGGGGCCCTTGCGGGCACGGCCTTTCAGGTACAGGGGTGCCTCCATATGCACAAATGGCAGCGGCACAAATTCAGTAAACCCACCCGTGCGCGCTTGCAACTGTCGAATTTTTAACAAATGCCTGGCCCAGTGTACAGGCTGCTCAACATGGCCGTACATGATGGTGGCGGTGGTACGAAATCCCACCGTGTGTGCGGTTTCCATTACCTGCAACCACTGCTCAGAGTTTATCTTGTCCGGGCATAGTATGGAGCGCACATCATCATCCAGTATCTCTGCCGCTGTACCCGGCAAGCTACCCAGGCCGGCCTCTTTCAGTTGCGAGAGAAAGTCCGTCAACTCCAGCCCCAGGGTGGCCGCACCCTGCCACACTTCCAAGGGCGAAAAAGCATGTATATGCATGTCTGGCGTCGCCTCACGAACTGTGGCGAGGATGTCCAGGTAGGTCTGCCCGGTATACTCCGGGTGTATGCCACCCTGCATGCACACCTCGGTGGCACCGCGCTGCCAGGCCTCTGTACAACGCCGCCCTATCTCCCCGGCATCCAGGTCATAGGGCCTGCCACGCAGATTCTCGCTCAGCTTGCCCTTGGAAAAGGCGCAGAACTGGCATTTAAAGTAACAAATATTGGTGTAGTTGATATTGCGGTTAACCGCGTAACTGACGCGCTCACCCTGTACCTGCTGGCGCAACAAATCTGCCTGTTGGAAGATATATCCCAGCTCTGGCCCCCGCGCACTATAGAGTCGCTGCACATCCGCTTCCGTCAACTGGGCATCGCGCCGGCAACGACCAATAATCTCTCGCAGGTCTTCAGCTATAGCTGCTTCATTGGTCGGGTTGTTGATGTACCGCAGCACCTGTTCAGGCGGCTCAATCGCGGCACCGGGACACCATTCATCGGTGCGGGGAAAACCTTCTGCGTCAATCATTTGCAGTACGGTGGTTTGTAAGCCAGCATCCACCCAGCGCTCGCCGTCGCGCGCATAGGCCGGGTAGATAGTCATTCTTTCCTGCAGGTATTTACCCGCCTGCGCGGTCTCCAGGGCCAGGTTGTCAAGGTGTGGCCAGGGCGCTTCGGGGTTGACAAAATCAGGCGTGACCGGCGACACGCCGCCCCAGTCATTGATACCTGCATTGATAATTTGCGGCAGCACGCCCGGGCTCAAATTGGGTGGCGCCTGTATGCTCATGTGGGGGCCAAAAATGAGCCGCGTCACCGCGATAGTCCACAGCAACTCGTTGAGGTCTGGCTCAGCTGCGTTGGCCATAAGCGTGCCCGGTTTGGCACGAAAGTTCTGAATGATAATTTCCTGCAGGTGGCCGTGTCGTTCATGACTGGCGCGCAGTGCCAGCAAGGACTCGATTCGCTCACGGCGGGTTTCGCCGATACCAATCAAAATTCCCGACGTAAAAGGAATTGCCGCCTGCCCGGCCCGCTCGATAGTATCGAGGCGACGCGCCGGTAACTTGTCGGGAGAACCGTAATGCGCCATACCTTTTTCACAGAGGCGCTCGGAGGCCGACTCCAGCATAATACCCATGGAGGCCGAAACCGGTCGCAACAGTGCCAGCTCAGCATCGTTCATGCAGCCAGCGTTGATGTGCGGTAGTAGCGTAGTTTCTTCCAGCACCTTGCCGGCGACATGCGCTACATAGTCCAGGGTAGATTCAAAGCCCATTTTTTCCAGCGCCTTGCGAGCGGCGCTATAGCGCAACTCGGGACGCTCGCCAAGGGTAAACAGGGCCTCCTTGCAGCCCCTTTGTTCGCCCTGTCGGCACAACTCCAGTACCTGCTGCACGGACATATAGGCTTGCGGTATGCGTTTGGGAGTTTGTGCAAAAGTACAGTAATGGCACACATCCCGGCACAGGTGTGTGAGCGGGATAAAAACCTTGCGCGAGTAGGTAACTACCGAACCAAAGCCCTGGTCCCTGAGGACACCCGCGGCTCCACACAGGCGCGCCGTATCCTCTTCCTGCGCCAGCAGCAGCGCGTCATCATCACTGAGCTGCAAATTTTCAAACTGAGTCATAATTACCCACACGCAAGTCAGGGCTCAGCCCGCTGCGCTCCATAATCGATAAACGCTGGGCGATTTCTGCACCCAGCAGTACTTTAGCACTATAGTCACCACGCTTGCCCGCTTGCAACTCGTGGTAGAGGTGTAACAGGTCACCCGGCGTGTCAACATCCAGCCCCAGCCGGGTATTACACACCAGTTTACACACAAGGCCACGCCTGGCGGCACTGGCCTGATGTGCCTGGCAGCTACCCTCACCGTAGCTGAAACGCGGATGACGAGAGCCCGAAAAGACCATGACATTGGTGCCCGTGCCCGCCAGGTCAGGTGCCAATACAATATCTGCCTCGCTGTCTCGACGCATATCTAGCAGCGCCGTTACATCGTCCAACTGCACCAATGGTAAATCGCCGTGCATGATCATTATATCGACATCTCCCCGGCTGTGCAGCAGTGCGGTGGCGGCAGCTACAACGGGGTTCAGACCGGCAGCACAGTTCAGGCTGGTTTCAGAGACCACCTCTATCGCATATTTGTGAGCCAGCAGCTCAGCGGCCGGGTCGTCCGAAACCAACAGGATCCCGTCCAATTGATCCACCCTCACCAACACAGACAGCACATCTTCGACCATGGCCTGGGCCAGCGCCCTGCGTTCATGTGGTGCAAGTACGCCAGACAAGCGGGTTTTCGCCTGCACCAGGTCTTTTACCGGCAGCAACGCCCAGGTCATCGCCTCGCCCCCAGCGCCACGTCAACCACAAAGCGGGCCAGGTTTTCCCGGTCCGCCAGTGAGTTCATAATCGTTGCAGTAACTGCCACAGCCATGCCCAGTCTTTCTATCTCAGCTGTCAGTGTAACGTCCCCCTGATCCAATACAAAGTGGTCTACCAGCCCTTGATAGTGCTGAGCAACCGCTGCCGCCGTAACCGGCACACCCAGCTCCAGCATCATTTTAGCGGCCGGACCCTTGATCGCCAGCCCACTGACGATCGGGGAAACGGCAATTACCGGCGCCGCGCTGTCAATCATGGCGGCCCGCACCCCGGACAGGGCCAACACCGGGTCGACACTCACAAAGGGATTGGATGGGCACAGGACTATGGCTGCCAGGGATTCATCTTGTAACAATGCCAGCAGTTCAGGCTGAGCTTGTGCGGTCTCTATACCGTCAAACCTGAATCCACTGACCCTGGGCCGGCATTGTTCGCGCACAAAGTAGTGCTGGAAAGCCAGTTCACCTTCATCACTGATCACCACCGTCCTTACCGGGTCATCGCTCATTGGCAACAACCGTGGCTGCACCCCCAGTTGCGCGCAAAACTGCGCGGTTACCTGGGACAGGGAGCGCCCCTGTGCCAACAGCTGACTGCGCTGAATATGCGTAGCCAGATCACGATCACCCAGCCGAAACCAGGATTCACCGCCCAGGCGTTGCAGCGCTTCCAGAAACTGCCAGGTCTCATCGGCCAAACCCCAACCCTGCTGCTGATTATTCAAACCCGCCAGGGTGTACATCACCGTATCCAGATCGGGCGCTATATGCAGGCCCAGGTGCTCAAAATCGTCTGCCGTATTGGCAACAATAGTCAGCCGCGCCGGTTCGACCACACGCGCCAGGCCCAGCGCCAGCTTGGCGCCACCAACACCGCCCGAAATCGCCAATATCTTGTTTGCAACTGCATCGTGCATGGCTTAGCGAAACATATCCAGGGCCCGCTCGCGCAACAGGCTCGCAGAGCCGTCCGCTGAACGTTGCCAGCTGGCCCCGCGAATCAACACCACGGGACAGGACTCGGCGGCCTGGCCCATTAAAAACGATGCGGCCGCCGCCAGTTCGTCCACCACCGCCACCTCGGTAACCTCCAGTTCGCGACCAAACAAGTCAAGCTCTCCAATCTGGTTATTAAGCGGTTCAATACCGGCGGTGCCCAGTGCAAAACCCACCGTGCCATTGCGCCAGGCTCGGCCCGCGCTGTCGTTAATAATGACAGCCAGCTCCGCTCCGGATGCCGCTTCGAGCACGCGCTTGAGCTCTTCAGCACTGGCATCGGGATCCTCAGGCAACAGCAATACCTGGGGATCATCCTCCCGATAGGGAATATTGGATTTATCAATGCCGGCATTGGCGTGCACATAGCCAAGCCGGTGTTCAACAATAATCACCCCGGGTCGCACTCGCACAACTTGTGTCGACTCTCGCAGTATCAGTTCTACCAGGCGCGGATCCTTGTCGGCCTGCTGCGCCAGTTGCACCGCCTCAACACTCGGTTCAACATCGGCCAGGCGCACATAGCGATCTTCCGCCTTGCTGACAATTTTCTGTGCCAATACCAGTACATCGCCGTCTGCCAACTGCAGGCCATTGCCCTGCAACGCGGCTAACAGCAAGGCGCCAAGGTCATCTCCGGGTTGCACCAAAGGAAAGTCTTCCAGCGCTACTAACTGCAGTGAACGATCCACAAATGCGACCTATTGGGCCGGGTCCAGCCCGGTAATCGAAATACCCGCGTGACACTTATACTGTCTATTTATAGTAATCAGCACCGAGGTCAGCGCCTCTGCGGCGGCGGCATTATTGATGGGGCCAGCGTGAAAGCCTCGCATCCCTGCCGCCTCTACCAGTGTTATGACCTGGGCACGCGCCGCCTTTTTATTGCCGCATACCAGCACATCGCAATCCAGGCCGTGGCCTTCCTGTAAATGGTGTGCGGCCACGTTTTGAAAGGCCGACACAACCGCGACGTCTTCACCCAGCAAGTCCTGGGCGATTTGTCCCGCCGAACCCGGCGCGGGCAATTGCACTCTGCCGACCTTGGGAGGGACCAGCGGCACACTCACATCTATCAGAATTTTTCCCGTCAGGGCCGCGGCCACATGTTGCAGCGTACTGGTCTGATGACCAAAGGGAACTGTCAGCGTAACAATGTCTGCGGCACTGGCAGCAGCCAGATTCTCCATGGCTTCTATTTCTATATCACCGATGCCACGCTCGGCCATAACCTCACGCAAATCAGACCTGGCCGCCTCCGCCTTCTCGAGCGTTCTGGAGCCAATAATGACCCGATAGCCGGCCTGTGCCCACCGTCTTGCCAAGCCGGTGCCAAGATCGCCGGTGCCACCGAGTATCGCCAATACTGGCAATGATTCATCTGTCATAGTTAACTCTCGATTATCTGGTAAAGTTACGCCCGGGCATAGTATGTAAATCACCTCTTTTTAACAAGCTACAGCACACTCACAAACAAGCGACAGAGCACTCACACACATGGATAACCCTCTAGATTTCAGTGGCAAGGTCGCTATCGTCACCGGTGGCGGCAAAGGCGTTGGCAAAGGCATTACCGAACAGTTACTTCAGGCCGGCGCGGAAGTGCTCATTTGCGGGCGCTCTGAACCAGAGACTCTACCGGTAGCCGGCGGTCGCAGCGCCCTTTTCTATCCCTGCGATGTGCGCGACGTGGAGCAAATCCATGCCTGCGTGGATTACACGGTAGAAAAACTGGGTCGTATTGACATCCTGGTCAACAATGCTGGCGGTGCGCCCTACGCCGAGGCCGCCACCGCCTCACCGCGCTTTTCTGAGGCCATTATCCGGCTCAACCTGATAGCCCCGCTAAACTTTGCGCAGGCCGCCAATACCGTAATGCAACAGCAGGATGAAGGTGGCAGTATTATTAATATCGCCAGCGTCAGCACCATGCGCCCCTCGCCCGGCACGGCCGCCTATGGCGCGGCCAAGGCCGGATTGGTCAACCTGGGCACATCCCTGGCGGTGGAATGGGCACCCAAAGTTCGCGTTAACGCCATCATCTGCGGGCTAACCCAGACCGAGCAATCTCATCTGCACTACGGTGACGATGCCGGTATAGCCGCGGTCGCTGCAACCATCCCGCTGGGTCGCATGGCACTGCCACAGGATATCGGCGCAAGCTGTCTGTTTCTGGCCTCACCGCTGGCCAGCTATATCAGTGGTGCCAGTATCGCCGTGCACGGCGGTGGCGAGAAGCCAAGCTTCCTGGCGGCGGCCAACGCCGACTTGGGGTAGGAACATAGAAAGGGCTATAATCAACGCTTTGCACAGCTAAGAGGTATGGATGTCAGAAGCTGAAAAGCTGCCCAAGAATCAGCCAGCTGAAGTTCATGTTGATGGTATACCGCTATTTGCGGGTGAAATCAGTGCCACACTGGAACAGGGCCTGGTAATGTCTGAGGCACGCCTCAAGCGTGGCAAACAGACTGGCTCCGCCATTAACGTCCCGGTCGGCTCCAGGGGCGAGCTGATATTCCAGGAGCTTTTTGATGACGACGGTGTTCAGCTGATTGCCCAGATCACCATCCTCAGTGCCGATGGCAATGCAGTCAGTTTGGAATTTTGCGACCTGGTTTCCGTGGGCACCGGCAAAATATTAGACAAGCTCAAGGCCAAGCCCCGCAAGATAGCGAAGGGCGACCATACCGTAGTGGCTAAAATTTTGCCCGAGCTGCGCAAACGCGCCCTGAAGCAGATCGACACGGTCATTAGCAACTTCCTGATGTCGCTGTCTGATCACCTGTTCGATCTCTCCGCCCGGCCACAGAGCAGCCATCAGCAGGAAGAGCTCTACGAGACGATGCGTGTCATCAAGCAGGGCAAGGACATGTGCACAGCCTTCGTCAAACAACTGGAGGCATATTTCGATGACCCGCTGGTCAGTATCGACGATAAGGACAGTGCAGGCAGCAAGGAAGCCGAGGTTTCCGAACTGAACCTGGTTGATATCCATGATTTTGAAGACTCCCTGTCGCTCAACCGCATGATAACAATGGGGCAGGAAAAGTACGGGACGGCGCTGGAGTGTCTGACTGTGCGTTTTGCTGACCTGGTCGAACAGAACCCGCTTGAAACCCGCCTGCCAATGGATGTTGCCCAGCTCTGCCAGGCCTTCAAGGTCGCGTTATCGCAGAACGCGATTCCCCACACCATAGCCCCCCAGGTCTATGCTTTCTTCTCGCAGGAAGTTATACGCAAACTGGATGCCTACTACGCCAGCCTCAATGCCTACCTCCGCGATCAAGGGGTACAACCAGAATTAGAAGAGGATGTCAGGAAGCACGGCTCGATACTCAAACGACTGAGTGCCAAGAAGAGCCGGCGCAGGGCAGCTACTGCGGCCAAGCCTAAAGCTAAAGCTGACACGGCAGCCGAGCCGGTCCCTGACGCCGAGGCCGGAGAATCCTCCGCCCACCAGCCCGGCGCAGCGGCAGATGGTACTAGCCAGGACAAGCTGGCCAGCGAACTGGTCGATGCGATCAAACAGCAATTCAATCCCGACGATTTATACCGCTCCGTCATTGAAGCCCTGAATTTCCGTCGCGAAAGCGACGCGGGCGGCAGGGCCGGTGTGGCAGCAGGTGATGGCGGCAATGTTGCCAGCAGCTCCGCCCTGGCCAGTGCACTAACCGCATTGCAGGGAGACCGCCAGGTACGCAAACAGCTGGATCAGCAAGCCACGCTATCGGTGCGACAATACCTGAGCGACAATCAAAGTAGCCTGGCCGCATTGGCAGGTACCGAGGGAATTGCAGCTGACAGTCTCAACCAGCTAGACCTGGTAGACAACCTGTTCAGTGACTTCAGCACAGAGGTGGATGTGATTCCGGACCTGAAAGGTTCTGTCGGGGATCTACAAATTCCATTGGCCAAACTGGCTCTGCTGGAGCCGCAGTTCTTCGCCAACCGCGAGCACCCGGCGCGCGGAGTTATCGATAAAGTTGCGCAGCTGTCATCCTCCGGCAACTATCCCAACAGGGCGCTTGAAAAACGTGTCACCGGAATCATTGACGATATTGTCGAAAATTACAAAACCGACAGCTCGGTATTTAAATCGGCACTGGAAGAACTGGAAAAACTCTCGGAGCAGCAAAAACGCGCGCTGGAGCGCAACGTTGAGCGCGTCGTCAAAACACAGGACGGCCAGCAAAAACTTCGCAGGGCCAGGGGCGCCGTTGAGAAAATCATCACCAGCCGCATCCGCGCACCCCACGCGCCCAAGCCTATCGTCGATCTCGTCAATAGTGGCTGGCGTGATCTGCTGACCCTCACTCATGTCAAGCACGGCCCCAATAGCAAGGCCTGGAAAGACTACGTAAAAACTCTGGACCTGTTGTCTCTGTGGCTGATCGAAAAACAAAAGGGCGGGATTTCCGAACAGGTCCAGGTTGAGCGGGCGTTGGAAGCAGAACCTTTCATCGACATGATTCGACAACAGATCTCGGAAGCCTTGCCGTCCAACCTGGGACACGATAAGGTCTTGGACGATCTGCTCGACGTGCTGTCTGGACGGACTGACCTTGAGTTGGCAGAGGTGGCGCCCCCGTCCAGGGACATGACCACCGCTCCGGCTGATATTCGCAAAAAGGTGGACACACTGCCGCGCCTGCGCCGCTGGGTAAAGCGTGTCGAAGATCTGGAAAAAGGCAACTGGTTAAGCTTCAAAGACGCGGATGGCACCCGCAAACGTATGCAGCTCGCCTGGATTTCCGAGGACAAGGACCGCTATATTTTTGTCAACGAACGCGGTCAGAAAGTAGCAGAGATGAATGGCGTAGAACTCGCCAGGCATCTCTCGCGCGGCGTAAAAGCACCCACCCCCACGGAAGAACTGCCCCTGGTCGACCAGAGTATGTACAAAACTCTGGAACATGTGCAGAAGTCTCTCAGCTTTGACAAAAATCATGACGACCTCACCGAGCTGATAAACCGCGAAACATTTCTCAAACAGTTGGATGCCGCCCTTAAACATGCAAAAACAAAGCATGCCGAACACGGCCTGCTCTATCTGGATATCGATAAATTTGCCCTGGTAAACGAAGTTTACGACGAGTTAACTGGCGACCAGGTACTAATTGAATTTGCCAAACTGCTTTCTCAACAGCATGACAAGAAAACTTTTTCAGCCAGACTGGAAGGCAATAAATTTGGCGTGCTGTTGTTGGACCGGTCTGTGGAGCAGGCCGTCGCGCACGCTGAAGCCATTCGCTGCGATATTGAAAACAGCCCGGTCAGCGTCGAAAACGACAAGGTTTCCTTCACCGTTAGTATAGGTGTTGCCGCCATACTCGATCACAGCAAGTGCGTTGAAGAGATCATGGAAAACGCCGAGCACGCCGTTCGTGATGCCAAGCAGGAGGGCCGCAACAAGGTCGTGCTGTTTCGTGAAAGCAAAGCGCGGGCCAGCGAATACAAGAGTGAAGAAGCCGCCGTCATCGCGGATATCGAAAAAACGCTGGACACCAAGAATTTTGTTTTGCAGGCGCAGCCCATCGCCCGCACCAACCCGGCACCTGGCCAGGCTGTCGTAGAACACTATGAAATACTGTTGGCGATTCAGGACGACGAAGGCAACCTGAATTCACCGCAGGACTTCATTATCAGTGCCGAGCGGTTTGGTTATATGTCACAGGTAGATCGCTGGGTAGTCAAGCAGGTATTTACCTGGATATGCGAGATGATGGACGACCAGAAGGTAGTCCCCAACCTGGCCATTAACCTGTCTGGTAACAGTATTACCGATGACAATTTTATGGAATATTTGTTCGAGCAAATATCCGAATACGGTGTCGGTACCGATAAGATCTGCTTTGAAATTACTGAGACCGGCACTATTTCCAACATGGTGAAAGCGACGGACTTTGTCAACGAGTTCAGGAATATTGGCTGCAAGTTCGCCATTGATGATTTTGGCACCGGTCTGGCCTCCTACTCCTATCTGCGAGAATTGCCGGTGGACTACGTGAAAATTGATGGCACTTTTATCAAGAATATTCACGAGAATCCCAAAGACTACGCCATGACCAAATCAATTAATGACCTGGCACATTTCCTGGGCCAGGAAACCATCGCTGAATTCGCAGAGAATGATGAAGTTATCGAAAAACTGCGCGAGATAGGTATCGATTATTTGCAAGGCTGGGGCATAGGCAGGCCCGCACCGCTGACCGAACTGGCCAAGCAGTTGGCAACGGTTGAGAAATAAAACCTTGTGGCGCCCGACTATGACCAACTGATACACCAGGTATACCAGGGACCCCTGGAAGAAAAGCCCTGGCAGAGCTTTCTGCCACTGCTGCGCCAGGCCATGGATGCCCAGGTTGTTTCCCTGATTTTGCGCCCTCCAACGGCGGGCGATAAGGGGGTTATTCTCAGTTGCCGGCGCGGCGAAAACGGCGATGTCAATGAGCAGTTGGCAGACCAGGACGATTGGGAAGCCATCCATTACCGCGAGCAGTTCTTTGCACTCGATCCCTTTGTAGATCTTCCGGCTGAAAAAGTGGTTACCCAGCAAGAGCTGGTTCCTGACGAAGATCTATTGCAATCAGCCTATTACCGGGACTACCTGCAGCCCATCGGCATTTTCCATATACTCGGCGTCGACACAGTTGAGCCCGACGGCATGCTGGCCAGGCTGCGCATTGCCAGGCGTCGTGAAGAACAACCCTTCGGCAGCAAGCACAAAGCCTTGTGCGAACGGCTGCTACCTCATCTGCGCCGCGCCATCCAGATACATGCGCGCTTCAACCGCACTGAGTCAGAGCGCGACCTCTACGCCGGCGCAGTGAACCAGTTTTCGGTGGCGACCATGATCCTCGACGAGCGCGGCCGGGTGCTCACCACCAATAGCATTGCCGCAAACTTGCTGGAGCAACGGGACGGTATATACCTCAGCGACGAGCATTTACAAATTACCGACCGCCAGAAAAACAATCAGCTACAGGAACTTGTCAAAACGGCAATCGCCGCACAGCGCTCCAACACGACTGGCATCGCGCGGGCGCTGCGAGTATCCCGACCCTCCGGACAATCGGAGCTGGGACTGGTGGTACGAGCCGTGCCCGTATCAGAATGGGGTGAGGGCCAGTCCAGCCCCTGTATTGCCATCTTTATCAGCGACCCTGATCAGCAGGAATCAGCATCGCAACAATTACTGGGAGAACTCTTCGAGCTCACCCCGGCGGAAGCCAACCTGGCGGTAAAGCTGGCCCGCGGCCTGAGCCTGGCGCAACTTTCCGAAGAACAGAATATTTCCCAGCACACCGCCCGCGCTCAGCTCAAGTCGGTGTTCTCCAAAACCGGAGCTACCCGCCAGGCGGAGCTGGTGAGGTTGATTTTGCAGAGTGTGGCGATACTGGGTTAAAACGCGCACTACACCTGAAACTTGTGGCCCCAGAAGCTCGGTAGCGTTGATTTAGTCGGCGTGTAATCAGTCCAGTCCATCTGCAGGCCTTCGCAGCCAAACTCCATGGCGAAACCCGTTGGAGTCGTCATGTAGAAAGACAGCATGCGATCGTTGGTATGTCGCCCCAGGGTCGAGGTGACTGGAATATCTTTCGCCAGTACCCGGTCCAGGCAATAACCCACTTCATCAACAGAAGTAACCTCTACCATCAGGTGCACACAGCCAGTCGGCATTTCTGCCTGGTACAGTGCCAGGCTGTGATGGCGTGGGTTATCCACGTGCATGAAGTTCAGGCCCTGGCCGGGATCGGAGGGATCCTCGCTGAACTTGAAATGCATAGTGTCGGTATCACCGAAACCCAGTACATCGCGATAAAACTGGTGGGTCTCCTGCAGGTTTGGTGCCGGCAACACCGCGTGACCAAAGCCCATATCGCCGTTGAAGCCAGTCTCAAACTCCGCGATGCCCACCGGGGAGACAAATTTAGCGTAATCCAGGTCAGCGCCGTAATAGAGTTCCAGTTGATTACCGGCAGGGTCCTGCAGGCGAACCAGGTCTTGCACCCGGCGGTTCTGGCAGTCTTCAACACTGCCCTGCTCATAGGGCACGCCGGCGGCCGCCAGCTCTGACTTGGCGGATTCAAAATCCTCTGCATCGTGCAACTCCCAACCGCACAGGACCAGGCGATCTACCTCGCCGGGGAAGATAGCGAAGCGAAAGGGTCGCGCGTCCATTTTCAGATAAACGCCACCATCTGCCGGCATCCCCGGTGCCACCATCAACCCCAGCACTTCAGTCCCATATTCCAACCATTTGCCGGGATCCGTGGATTCGATTCTTACATACCCAAGACTACGCACATTCATAAGGCCAACTCCTCGCTGAGCCGTTAATATTCAGGCAACATTCTGTAGTGCTGCCGAATAGGCGTCAACCCACTGACATTCAGCCGGGCCTACGGTTCAGGCCCGCATACTGGATCGGCCTGAAGCCCGCTTCAGACGCAACTTGACCTGCATCAACATCGCGCTGAGAACCCTCTGTTATCCTTGCCGACGGAGGAGTACATGAACAAACTATCTACACCCACACGGCTTAGCAACCAGGCCCTGGTCAACAAGTATGCCGGATCTGGGCCGCGTTACACATCCTATCCAACGGCACCCCAGTTCCGTGATGATTTTCCCCTGCAAGATTACCTGGCCGAGCAGGCCCGGCAGCGTGTCAGCAATCACTCTGACCTGTCGCTGTACGTACATATACCCTTTTGTGCCGACATTTGTTACTACTGCGCCTGCAACAAGATTGTCACCCGTGAGGGCGGTGCCAGTCGTCGCTACCTGGATAAACTGCACCGTGAAATTGTCCTGCAATCGGAGTTACATGGATCCTCGCGCCCCATACGCCAGCTGCACTGGGGCGGTGGCACGCCCACCTACCTGGATCACGCCGAGCTAACCGAGTTGATGCACGACCTGGCTAGCCATTTCCAACTACTGGACCAGGGACACCGCGAGTATTCCATCGAAATTGATCCACGTACCACCGATGGCAACGGCATCGCCTTGCTTAAAGGCCTGGGTTTCAATCGCATCAGCCTGGGTATCCAGGACTTCGACCCACTGGTACAAAAATCGGTCAATCGTGTGCAGCCCTTCGCCATGGTCAAGAAGCTGGTGGAACAAATCAGGCAGCACGATTTTCGCTCACTCAGCTTCGACCTGATATACGGGCTGCCAAATCAGGACCGCTACACCATGGATGCGACCCTGGACAAGGTTATGCAGCTGCAGCCTGAACGCATTGCCTGTTACAACTACGCCCATCTACCGGACCGCTTCAGTTCACAACGGGCCATTGACCGGCTGAGCCTGCCCAGCGCCGCCACCAAACTGGCCATCCAGGAACATATTGCCGAAAAGCTGCAGGCCGGCGGATACGTGCATATCGGGCTGGATCACTACGTCTTACCCAGCGATGACCTGGCTATTGCCCAGCAACAGGGACGCCTGCAACGAAACTTCCAGGGCTATTCCGTACAACTGGCAGATGATTTACTGGGCCTGGGCGTATCAGCAATCAGCCAAATGGGTGACTATTACGTGCAGAACGAGCACAAGCTTGACGACTACTACAGCGCACTGGGCGAGAATCGCCTGCCACTGCGCCGCGGTTACCTTATGAATGATGAAGACAAACTGCGCCGCCATGTGATTATGGAGTTGATCTGCAACCTGTACCTGGACACGGCCGATTGCAATTTGTTGTACGAAATCGACTTCACCAGTCATTTCGCGGATGAATTGACAAGCCTGAAAGCCATGGCAAACGATGGCTTGCTCGAACTTGATTCAGACAGTGTGCGCATCACTGAGCGGGGACGCCCCTTTTTGCGCAATATCTGCATGGTTTTTGATCAATACCTCGCGCCTCAATCCGCTGCCGCCAACGCGCCGCGCTATTCTGCCACCATTTAAATGTCTATAATCGGGGATTAATCTTGGAGGCCATTATGACCATCCCTATAGAAGACGTAAGCGTGTCCGATACGTCGCGACAATGCACTCACGATTTCACTGTTAATTGTAGTAATTGTCGACTCAGTAGCCTGTGCCTGCCTCTGGCTCTGGAAACCGCTGATATCGACAAGCTCGACAGCATAGTGCAGCGTGGCAAGCCCTTGCAAAAGGGTGAGCACCTCTATCAGGAAGGCGGGCCTTTCAGCTCTGTGTACGCGGTGCGCTCCGGGGCACTCAAGGCCTACCGGGTCACCGATGATGGCCGTGAACAGGTCACTGGATTTTATTTCCCCGGTGAAATTCTGGGCATGGATGGCATCGCCAAAAATTCACATGCCTGCTCGGCGCGCGCACTGGAAACGTCAGCTGTCTGTGAAATTCCCTTCAGCGCACTGGCCGAGCTCAGCACCAAAATGCCCACCTTACAGCGCCATTTTTTCCAACTGATGAGCCGCGAAATTACCGAAGACCAACAGTTGATAACACTGCTAAGCAAGAATACCGCCGAGGAGCGCATCGCCGCTCTTATGTTGAGCATCTCTGCGCGCAACGCCAGGCGAAAACTCAGCTCTACCCGTTTTCGGCTGCCCATGTCGCGCATTGATATTGGCAACTACCTGGGCCTGACTGTAGAAACGGTCAGCCGCGTTTTCAGTCGCTTGCAGAAGCTGGACATACTTGAAGTCAGCAACAAGGAAATAACTATCCTCGATGTGCACGCCTTGCAGAACATCGCCAACATCATTATCGAAGAATAAACACCCTGGCAGGAGATAGCTCAATATGTTCAACCATGCAATGGGCCTGCTGGTGCAACCCAGTAAACAATGGCGCAAGGTAGCCCAGTTGTCGTTGATCAGGTAATCAACACCAGCGTGCCCAGCCAGGCACTGTCGCTATTACCCATCATTACCCATCGGATACCACATGATGGTTAGCGTGGGCGGTAACTGCTTGGCAGAACCCGCGTCGATACCAACGCCTTTGACGGTAATATCATGCTTTAAGGGCGTAGCAGCCAGTAATTCAATACCCCAGCTGTCGGTCAGCATGTAGGTGCCGGTAATACCCAGTTGGGTATCATCATCAACATCAACACCGTCCAGAGTCGCCAGACCGGCAATGTCAATTTTGTCACTGTCGGTATCCGGATCTACGTCGGCGGCGCCAGCGCGAATAATCCAGTCACCCTGTTCGTAGGCCATGGTAGGGGCTGCATAGCACATGGCGGCAGGTATTGACCTCAGTCAATACCCCACACATTAACGGAGTTATTGCTGTACGCGGGCTATGGTCTTTTGCCGCTGCTGTTCCAGTGCTGCGGGTACCTCAGCACCGATACGCTCGAAATACAGTTTCTGATCTTCGCATTCGGCCAGCAACTGCTCTTTATCAATCGACATCAGATCCGCAAAGGCCTCACGACTGTAGTCCAGACCTGCCCAATTCAAGTCGTCATAGGTCGGTGACAGGCCCAGCGGTGATTCCTCGGCGCCAGCTTTACCTTCAGCACGCTCCGCAATCCACTGCAGGACACGCATATTCTGGCCGAAGCCGGGCCACATAAATTTGCCGTCACCATTCTTGCGAAACCAGTTCACGCGATAGATTTTGGGCAGATGCTGGACCTTGTCCTGCATGGAAAGCCAGTGTTGCCAATACCGGGCCATGTTGTAACCGCAGAAGGGCAACATGGCCATCGGGTCACGTCGAATGCCGGTCTGGTTATCAGCGGCGGCGGTGGCCTCGGAACCCATGGTTGACGCCATATACACCCCGTGCTCCCAGTCCAGGCTCTCATAGGCCAGTGGGAATAAAGTACTCATACGGCCACCGAACAGGAAAGCGCTGATCGGAACACCGGCAGGATCTTGCCAGGCAGGATCGATACTGGGGCACTGGCTGGCCGGGGCGGTGAAACGGGCATTGGGATGTGCCGCTGGCGTGTCTGAATCAGGCGTCCAGTCATTGCCGCGCCAATCAATCAGGTGTGCGGGCGGCTCGTCGGTCATACCCTCCCACCAGATATCGCCGTCGTCGGTCAGCGCGACATTGGTGAAGATAGAATTTTTATCAATGGCGCGCATCGCCGACGGGTTGGATGTCTCCGAAGTACCCGGGGCCACGCCAAAAAAGCCAGTCTCGGGGTTGATCGCGTAGAGGCGACCATCGTCACCCGGTTTGAGCCAGGCAATATCGTCACCCACCGTCCACACTTTCCAGCCTTCGTAACCGGCCGGTGGAATCAACATCGCCAGGTTGGTTTTTCCACAGGCACTGGGAAAAGCACCCGCCACGTAGGTTTTCTTGCCCTCGGGGGATTCAATACCCACAATCATCATGTGCTCTGCCAGCCAGCCCTCATCGCGGGCCATGGCCGAGGCAATTCGCAGCGCCACACATTTTTTGCCCAGCAGTGCATTGCCGCCGTAGCCACTGCCATAGGACCAGATGACCCGCTCTTCCGGGAAATGGACGATATAGCGATTGTCCACGTCGCAGGGCCAGGCCACGTCGGCGCGACCTTCTGGCAGCGGGAAACCCACCGAATGCAGGCACTTGATAAAGAAACCGTCACCCAGGTCAGCCAATACCTTGCTGCCAACACGGGCCATAATATGCATGCTCACCACGACATAGGGGGAATCAGAAAGCTGGATGCCTATTTGTGACAGCGAGCCGCCGGGACCCATCATAAAGGGAATCACGTACATGGTGCGCCCTTCCATACAGCCTGCGTACAGATCACCCATGATCGAACGCATTTTTGCCGGTTCCATCCAGTTGTTGGTAGGACCTGCATCAACCTCCTGCTCGCTGCATATAAAAGTGCGATCTTCTACCCGCGCCACGTCGCGCGGGTCCGAGCGACACAAATAGCTACCTGGCCGTTTTTCTTCATTGAGACGGATGAATACCCCCTCATCCACCAATTCTGCACACAAACGCTGATACTCTTCAGCGGAGCCGTCACACCAATATAGTTCCCTGGGCTGGCATAAATCCGCCATTTCCTGAACCCAGTTAACCAATGCAGTGCTGATGTTGTCCGGTTTGTTATTGTTCATATAGTGCATATAGTGCATATAGTGTGTTTTACCAAAGGCTGTGTGCGGGGGGTCAAGCTGCGCGGCATTCTATCAGGCCAGCTACCAGGGCTCCAGAGCCAATCCACAGCCACGGTAAACATTAGTGTCCAACTGTACACTAACCCGGCTGTCATAGATTTCGCCAGACATCACATCCGTGCAGTGATGCAGTTCGATTTCCACCCTGATCTGGTGACCATCAGTGGCTACCTGGTATATTTCACGGTTGTCGACAAGCTCCGGATCGGGGGTCTCAAACACCGCCCGCTGACTGCCATATTGCGCCACGAACAACATCTGCCCCTCGTGTTGCAGTTCCAGGTACCAGCCGGGTTCCTGGCCAACTGCCCGAAAATCAACACCACGCAGGCGCGCCTCTTCCCAGGGTACGCGCGAATGATTCAACTGGCAGGATAAAATCCTGGTGGAACCTAGTTCCAGACGCGCCTCAGGGCCTTTGCTCCAGAGGCTTATCCCGACATCGGCATAACGCGTGCCGGAGGCTACCTTTTGCTGGGCCAGTACCCGGTAGCCACTGGGCAAATAAAGCGCGATTTTACCAGGCAGGGTTCTAGCCACGAATTCATAGCCGCCGCTTCCACATTCGTAGACCAGGGTCCGCCCGGCTTCTACCGGCAACATTTTCCCCTGTGCCGGGCCCTGCTGACCACTGCAGGCCAACAACATGGAGCCGCTGAGCAACAGCAAACTACACCAGCTGAGACGACTAACTGTCACCGGCAACCACCTCCAGTGTGCCTATCCAGTGCCGGGCACGGCGCTGCAAGCGCTGGGCCAGAGTCTCCGTATCGTAATCCACTGTTACTGCTTCTCCAGCCACGGGTGGTTCGAACAAAGTGCTCGCTACGACCAGGCCATAGTCGTGATCATCAATGGTCGATTTCACAAATACCAGCGCATTGCAGATCACGCAGTGCATAAAATCTGCCGAGCGGGTGCCAAAACAGTGTGCGTAGAGGTAGCGTGGGTCTTTGATCCTGACTCGCAACAGTGCGTCGGGTTCGGACAGGTAAGAGGTCGCCTGGGGGACGCAAAAGCTGCACTGACAGGCACGCGCAGACAGCTCTTTGAGCGGTTGACTGCAATGATATTCGATCTGCACGGCGCCACAATCGCAACTGCCAGCGTGACAATGCTGCTGCTTATTCATGGCGCAAGCGTCTCATATTTCGCATGCGCCGCAAAGAGTCTGCAGCCATGAAGGCCAGCCCCAGCCAAACCAGGCCAAAGCTGAATAGCTGTATCGGGTTAAGAGGTTCATCAAAGATGCAAATGGCCACGAATAGCTGACAGCTGGGGCCCAGGTAAAACACCAGGCCCAGCGCGGTCAACGGTAGCCTTCTTGATGCCACCACATAGCAAATGAGAGGCACTGCCGTCATCACGCCCGCACCCAGTAAAAACACGTCCACCCTGCCTCCATACTGGCCCAGACCACCCCAGCCGCTATAAATCAGCCAGCCAAGGGCCAGTGGCGCCATCAGCAGCGTCTCGACAAACAATCCCTCCACAGCGCCGATATTGACCTGCTTGCGAATAGCACCGTACAAGCCGAAACTAACCGCCACACCCAGGGCCACCCAGGGCAAACCGCCATTCTCCACAACCAGGATCAGCATGCCGACCGCCGCCAGGCTGATCGCCACCCGCTGCGCGCGATCCACCACCTCCTTGAACAGAAAGACACCAAGAGCCACATTGATAAGTGGCAACAAAAAATAGCCCAGGCTGGCCTCGGTCGCTCGTTCATGGGTAATCGCCCACAGGAATATCAGCCAGTTACAGGCCTGGGCGGTTGCCGATGCCAACAGTATCAACAGGGCACGCGGTTGACGCAAAATGCCAAGTCCGGCCCGCATGCGTTGCATGGCCAACAGCACCAGCACCAGTACTGGCACCGACCACAGGGCGCGATGAGCTACCAGGTCCAGGGGACTAACCGGCTTGGTCTCTACCCAGTAGAGCGCCGCAAATCCCCAGATGAGGTAGGCAACACAGGCCAGCAGCGTAGCCTTGTTCACGAAAAGAATACCGTCACAATCATGCGTACCGCCAACAGGCTGATAATCAGCTTAAACCAGATGCGAAAATCACCTTCTGGCACAAACCGGCGCAGCCAGGTTCCCAGCCATGAGCCCGCCACGACGCCAACCACCATGCCCGACAACAGCAACCCGTAGTCGGCAAAAGCAAAACCCATAAGGAGAAACGCCAACATCTTGATGAGATGATTGCTGGACATATAAACCGCCGTGTTAACTACCAGCCAGTCACGCCGCCGTTGCCGCCTGGCCAGCACAGCCGCACCCAGGGGGCCGGTCGCTCCGATCAACATGCCGATACCTGTCTGGTAAAAGCCCAGTAAGACCAGTGGCCAGTTACCCAGCCCGTGTACCGCCGGCAGTGGAATCCAGGTGATAAGCAGGATCACCACACCCATCAGGGCGGGCAGCCATTGCAAATCCAACTGCTGGAACAGCTGGGCACCGAGCGCCGCTCCAAGTACACCACCGATTAGAAAAGGTGCTATTAAACTGGTATCTATATGACGCCAGCCAAACAGCGCCCGGGAGGCATTGCTGGCCAGTTGCGTGGCGGCGTGTAGAGGAATAATGGCCACCGCCGGCACCAGCCCCGGCATCAAGGTGATCAGCGGAACCCCACCGCCCATCCCAAAAACCCCGGCCATGGCCGACGTGAGCAAACTGATGGGTATTAACCAGTACTCGCTCAAACCCCCGCCTCGTCAGCCTCCACAATCGCTGTTTCTTGGCGGGCTGCCGCCATCCAGTCGGCCACATCAGCATCCTGTAAAACAGTTTCAATATAGCTGGCTGCAAGCGCCGGCACTTCAATATCATAGGTGATGAAACGCAGCGCTACGGGCGCGTACATGGCGTCGGCAATGGAAAATTTTCCGTACAGCCAGGGGCCAGCGTCGCCGGCGTTTTCCCGACATTCAAGCCAGATGGCCACGACCCTGGCAATATCCGCGGCGAGCTTGTCATCAATGCTGACGCGTCGACCACTGGCCCGGCAATTCATTGGCAAGTGTGCTCGCAGGGCGGGGAATCCAGCCAGCATTTCCGCGCTAATTGCTCGCGCCCGTGCCCGAGTAGCCATATCCGCAGGCCACAGCTCGGCGCCTGCCCAGCGCTCATTGGCATACTCGGCAATGGCCAGGGAACCCCAGATACAGATGGAATCGTCCCATAGTGCAGGCACTGTGCGCGAGGGTGATAAATCACCAATCTGCTGTGCGAAAGTCTCTGTATCAAGCGGCAACAGTTGCTCATCAAACTCAACGCCAGCTTTGCGCATGGCCAGCCAGCCCCGCAGGGACCAGGAAGAATAGTTTTTGTTGCCTATTACCAACCGGGGTTGTTTCATGGCGAACTCTTGGGCTGGTAGATGCGGTAGTGGTATTGCAACTGCACATCTGCCTGGCTGTGATTAGTCCACATCAGGCAGTAATCCCGCTGGGAGGGAGCAATATAGACACCCATTTCCTTGCGCACAGCGTGCAGGTTCACGGCAAATTTCACGCCCTGCTCATCATGGTAATGCACATTAAAGTCGAGGTTGGCCGCCGCCGAAAACTCAAATTCCAGGCGCTGGTCCTTGTCTAGTTTGAAGCACGGTTCTTCGAACTTACCCGGGCCAATGACCAGGGTATGTTCGATGTCCTGTAACAGGGTCAGCGCTATAGCAAGCAGCAGGGTCATGGAAGCTCAACTCAGAAAAGCAGGAATATACATTATCCGAATTTACAGACAAGGTGTAATGAGTGCGTAAATTCTCGACCTAAATCGTGCCAGCCTCGCGGGCCATATCCAGCGCCAGATCCTCGATCATATCCTCCTGCCCGCCCACCGTGCGGCGTTTACCCAGTTCCATCAGGATATCCCGTGAAGAGAGATTGTATTTCTCGGCGCTGCGCTTGGCAAATAACAGGAATGAGGAATACACCCCGGCATAGCCCAGGGTTAGCGCATCGCGGTCCACCCGCACCATGTGGTCCATCATCGGCACGATCAGGTCCTCGGCGATATCCATAGCCTTGAACACATCGACACCGGTCTCAATACCCATGCGCTCACAGACGGCGATAAATACTTCCAGCGGGGTGTTGCCCGCCCCCGCTCCCAGCCCTGCCATGGAACCATCAATACGATTGGCCCCCGCTTCCACCGCTGCCAGGGAGTTGGCAATACCCATGGCCATGTTGTGATGGCCATGGAAACCCAATTCTGTCTCTGGCTTGAGCTCCTGGCGGGCCAGTGCCACTCGGGAGCTGACATCATCGGGCAGCATATAGCCAGCCGAGTCGGTAATGTACACACAGTTGGCACCGAAGGATTCCATCAGCTTGAGCTGTACCACCAGTTCCTCCGCTTCAATCATATGAGCCATCATCAAAAAGCCCACGGTATCCAGCCCCTCGATTTGCGTAGCAAAACCTATATGTTGCTCTGAGACATCGGCCTCGGTGCAGTGGGTGGCGATACGAATGGTAGAGATGCCACAGTCGACTGCCATCTGCAGGTGATCGACGGTACCGATACCGGGCAATAACAAGGCAGATACCCGGGTGTTCTTGACCGCCCCGCACACGGCGGTGAGGTATTCCTCATCGGAGGCAGCGGGAAAACCATAATTGACGCTCGCGCCACCGAGACCATCACCGTGACTGACCTCTATCATTGGCACCCCCGCGCTATCCATAGCCCTGGCTACCGTGACCATTTCTTCGACGGTAATCTGGTGCTGCTTGGGATGCATGCCATCGCGCAGGCACATATCGTGGACAGTGATCTTTTTACCTTGTAAATCCATGATTAGTCGCTCCTATGCTGCTGTTGCAGTAGGTGAGAAATCACCGCTAAGTATTTGTTCTGCATAAAGTTCTGCAGTTCTAAGTGCCGCTGCTGTCATGATATCCAGATTGCCTGCATATTTGGGCAGAAAATCGCCAAGACCCTCTACCTCCATGTAGATCGAGACCCGGTTGCCATCGAATACCGGACCATTCTTGAGGGTGTAGCCGGGTACATATTTCTGCACCTCGGCGATCATGCGGTGCACCGACTCGGTGATCGCGGCTTCATCCGGTGTGTCTTTGGTCAGGCAGTGCACAGTGTCACGCATAATCAAGGGTGGTTCCGCCGGGTTGATGATAATAATCGCCTTGCCCTCGTCGGCGCCGCCGACCTCGGCGATGCCATTGGCGGTGGTGCGGGTAAACTCATCAATATTCTTGCGGGTACCCGGGCCAGCGGATTTTGAACTCACCGTGGCGACGATTTCGCCATAGGTCACATGCTGGACACGACTCACCGCCGCCACCAGTGGAATTGTCGCCTGGCCACCACAGGTCACCATATTGACGTTCATGGCTTTGGCGGCCACCGCCTCATCAAGATTGACCGAGGGCACGCAGTAAGGGCCAATCGCCGCCGGCGTCAGGTCAATCATCACCGCGCCCTGCGCGTTGACCTTGCGCGAGTTCTCGGCGTGCACGTAGGCAGAGGTGGCGTCGAAGCATATCTGCACGCCATCCTCTTGCATGGTCGGCAACATGCCATCGACACCATCGGCGGTAGTTTTCAAGCCCAATTCCCGCGCCCGCTCCAGGCCGGGGGAATCAGCGATGACGCCCACCATCCATACCGGCTCGATAAGCTCACTGCGCATGGCCTTGATCAGCAGGTCAGTGCCGATATTGCCGGGGCCGATAATGGCCGCTTTTATCTTGTTTCCCATACTCAATTCTCTGCTAGTTATGCTTCAGTTCTGATATTGCCGGGCCCTGATCACACAAAGTTGCAAGAACAGCCACCCAGACCCTCTATCTCCAGCGACATCTTATCGCCAGCGACAACAGGAATCAGCGGTACCAGCGAGCCGGACAATATGACTTCTCCGGCCTTGAACGGAATGCCAAACTCCCCCAGGGTATTGGCCAGCCACGCAACTGCCGTAAGTGGACTACCCTGTACCGCAGAACTCACGCCCTCACAGTTCAGCTCGCCATTCTTGTATACCCGCATGGCCAAATTGGCCAGCTCCAGGTCGCGTGGATCTACCTCGTTGGTGCCCAGTACATACACACCACAGGAGGCGTTATCAGCCACTGTGTCCTCAATCTTGATCTTCCAGTCTGCTATGCGTGAATCGACAATCTCAAAGCAGGCCATGATGGATTCGGTAGCGTCCAGCACATCTTGCCCGGTCACACCCGGGCCCACCAGGTCGGACTTCAGGCGGAAGGCTATCTCGCCCTCGGCGCGCGGCGCAATCATATGACCGGCAATGGGAATATCGGCACCGTCGGCGAATATCATGCCATCGGTGAGGAAACCGAAGTCTGGTTGAAACACACCGAGCATTTCCTGCACGGGTGCGCTGGTCACACCGATCTTTTTGCCAACGATATTCTCGCCCGCCGCTACCCGCCGCGCCACCATGCGCCGGGAAATGTGATAGGCGTCCTCGACGCTGATATCCGCATAGCGATCTGTTAGAGGCGCTACAGTACGCTGCATGCACAGGGCGTCATACAACTCGTCACCGAGTTGTTCTATTGTTTGTTTGTCCATGGGCTATCCGTTTTGCAAAAAATCCTGGCACATGCGATTGAACATTGCTTCGTGCTCAACCATGACCCAATGGCCACATTCTGAAACCAGTATAAGCCGTAAATTGGGACAGTTCTTTGCAAAATTCATAATACCGCTGTCGGGCATCATGCGTTCGTTGGCACCCCAAAAGCCCAATACCGGACAGGAGAGCTCTGCCAGCCTATCGATCAAAACCGGTATTGCCATGGCTGACATAACCTGGCCGTTCATGGTTTGCATGATTTGCATGCGCTCCGCCACCAACTCGTCGGTCGCGTATTTGGGATCGTGCATAAGACCGAAGGCAAACAGGTCTTTCATGACCTCGTGGGTGAGCTCTTCACCAGAGCCATACACCTGGAACATCTTCTGCATACCGGGCATCTGCCCGTACTCTTCCATGGGGCTGAGACCACCGGGCGCCATCAGGATCAGTTTTTCGACTAGCTGCGGATGCTCCAGGGCCATGCCAATGGCAATCGCACCGCCCAGCGAATTACCTACCACTGTGCATTTATCGATGCCGATCACATCCAGGGTCTGTTTGGCGCACTCTACAAAAAATGACAGTGGGTACTGCACGTCATCGGGCTTATCGGAAAACCCAAAGCCGACAATATCCATAACGATACAGCGGTAGCCCTGCGCGGCCAGCGGCGGGTAGTTGCCCTTGAAATTACTGTGACCACTGGCACCGGGGCCTGAGCCGTGCAGCCAGACCACCACCGGGCCTTCACCCTGGTCAATGTAGTGCATGCGATAGCCGTTGGCACAATCGGCGTATTTGCCCTCAGGCAAAACTCCATTCATATTCATCAGATACCCAGGTCCGTGCTTTCCTGCCCCAGCAGCACGCCACCCATATTGGTGGCAAAGGGAACGGCGTGGTTGGCCACGTGTGCCTGGCTGGCCAGGATATCCAGGTGCTTAGCCAGCAGTTCACTGCCATTGCGAATACCACCGGAGCCGGCCGCCTTAAGCATCCTGCCAGAAAGTTCCAGGCAGCGATCAGCGACAATGGCCGAATCATAGCGGTAACGGACACGATCCTCGATGGGAATGGGCTGGCCGGCGCGAGTGCAATCCATCATCTGGTCAAAATTGGCAATCATCACCAGCTTCATCTGTTCAATTTCCGACTTAACCTCTGCCGCCAGGCGTTTGGCTACCGGGTCGTCACACATGGGAACCGGGCCGGCCACCCGGGTTTTGGCAATTTCGATATAGTGCTCCAGCGCACCTTCGCAGGCGCCCAGGGTTGCGGTACAGACGGCGCGCACAAACACCTGCATAAACGGCATGCGAAACAGCGGCGCGTCATTGACCACGTTGCCAGGGTTATCACAATGAAAAGCGTCGATAACTTTATGTGTGCGGTGTTCCGGAACAAACACATCGTCAATGACAATATCGTGACTGCCGGTGCCCTGCAGGCCGACAACATCCCAGTTATCAACAATTTCGTAATCGGCTATCGGCACCAGAAAAGTGCGATAGTTCATCATATCGAAGGGTGCCTCGGCGGTAGGAACCACCGCGCCGACAAAGACCCACTGGCAGTGCTGGCAGCCACTGGAAAAACTCCAGCGCCCGCTCAGCTGGTAACCGCCGTCGGTCAACGTGACCTTACCCACCGGTGCATAGGAGGAGGAAATAAGTGTAGAGGGATCATCACCCCACACATCCTGCGCAGCCTGATCATCAAACAGGGCCAGCTGCCAGTTGTGCACCGCCACCACACCCAGTACCCAGGCACTGGATGGGCAGGCCTTGGCCAGCTCCAGGTCAAGCGCGTAAAAGACCTGCGGATCCATGGCGTAGCCACCAAATTGTTCCGCCTGTAACACCTTGAAAAACCCTGCCTCCTGAAAATCCGCCATGGTGGCATCGGGTACTTTGCGATCGGCCTTGCACTGAGCGGCACGTTCGCGCAAGGCAGGGTGCAGTGCTGTGGCCCTGGCGAGCAGTTCATTGGCTCTGTCAGAACCCAGGCTGTACTGATTGGACATAGTTATCTCTTCATGGACTGTTATCAGCGTGCATTAAAACCGCCCGTGCGTGGGCGCGCATCACCTATTTAGGTTATCCCTTACTCTTCTCTACTCTACTACAGCGTCACCATAGGTAGTGGGCTCGCCGAAGAAGGCGCGATGTGAGGGTGGCTGTCGGTCATCCAGGTCCTTCACTCCGTAGAGTTCCGCCAGTTCAGCACCGATACACACGGTGCCGCTTTTATCCATGATCAGGGGGTCTTGCGCCAATGCGTCGATGACACGCCCGGTGAACTCCGGCGATTCAGCAGTCTCAGCCATGCCCGCATACAATTCGGGATCGGCATCAAACACCGCCCGGGTACGCTCTGTTAACAGTAGCCCCATCCAGATAGAAACCACCGCTACACGGTGCGGGCGAAAATCGTGGGCCATATCGTGGCTCATTTTATCCACCCCCGCTTTACCCGCACCGTAGGCCGGGCCATGCATGTAAATGCGCCCACCAAAAGACGAGGTGTTAACAATCAGGCCGGCACCACTTTCCAGCAGCAGCGGCGCCGCATACCAGGCGGCAACATAGTGGGAGCGCATGCCAACATTGAGCAAATCCAGTTGATCCAGTGGTTTCTCCCAGAACGGGCCAGCCTGGGTTATCGACTCCGGCAAGGCGGTGGCATTATTAACCAGTATGTCCAGATGACCCTGCTCGTTCCTGACCTGCGCAAACAGCGCCGCTACCTGTTCGTCATCACCGTGATCGCAGATAACGGCAATGCCCAGGCCGCCGGCCCTGGTCACTGCCTCTGCCGTGGCGAAGACAGTGCCCGGTAAGGGTGCATCGCCCTCTTCCCTGGAACGACCTGTCACATACACAATCGCCCCTGTTGCCCCCAATGCTATGGCAATACCTTTACCAGCACCGCGGCTTGCGCCCGTTACCACCACCACACGATCATGGGTAAGTGCCATTGCTTGCTCCCTTGTAAATTCGAGTTGTACTATTACCTATGCCCACTGTACTTGTTGTCACCCAACACGCCCAGCGTTTCAGAACGCTGATCGAAGCCGAACAGCTGCCGTCGTTGCAGGCGACCTACTGCGAAACCCCCGAGCAGGCAAAACCACACACCGACAATGCCGAAATCCTCTTTGGCGCGCCCGATCGCATTGTACCGTTGCTGGCGGATTGTACCCACCTGCGCTGGCTGCAATCGAGCTGGGCTGGCGTCAAGCCGCTAATAGATCACGGCCGGGACAACTACCTGCTAACCGGTGTTAAGGATATCTTCGGCCCGCCCATGAGCGAGTACGTACTCGGCTGGCTGCTCGCTCTCGAGCGCAATGTTATTTCCCGCTCTATCAACAAATGGTGGGATGGCACACCAGAACAGGGAGTGGCAGGTAAAACCGTGGGTATTATGGGTACTGGCTCCATTGGCGAACATGTTGCCGCTAGCTGCCGCCTATTTGGCATGACCACCCGCGGCCTGAATACCAGCGGCAGCGCTGCAGCGGCTTTTGACAGTTGCTTTGGCCTGCACCAGCTCAAGGATTTTGCCAACGGCCTTGATTACCTGGTTGCCCTGCTGCCGGATACTGCCAGCTCCGATAAGCTGATCGACGCTGAACTGCTGGCACAGCTCAAGCACGGCGCCATAGTAATCAATGCCGGTCGTGCCAATTGCATGGTTGAAAAAGATTTACTCAAGGCGCTGCAAAACGGACAACTGCGACACGCCGTAGTGGATGTTTTTACAGAAGAGCCCCTGCCCCAGGACCACCCGCTGTGGGCTGTGGAGAATTTGTCCATCACTTCGCATACCTCGGCACCCACCCGGCCCGAGGCTATTGTCACCGTCTTTGCGGACAATTACCGGCGCTACCTGGACGGTCGGGAACTCAATTACCAGGTTGATTTCACGCGCGGCTACTAAAAGTACCCAGCGCATGCACAGTGATCAGAATGGCTATTACCGCCCCGGTCAGGTGCGAACCGATGCGGGTTTTTCCCCCCAGGAAACCCAGAGCTGCAATCACAAACAGGGCTGCCATCACAGCCATGTGGTTATCGGCAGGCAAAAAAGTCATACTGATTCCATCGTGTCTCCATCAAGCGGTTCACTTTACGCTATTTATGCACGCCCCTATATGTTAGTGAATCTGGCCTAATGCGCACTTTAATGAGGGTGGCTTATTTGATTTAGTACGCTCCACAACAAACTACACTGCAACTAGAGGGCATCCCTATGAATGGTTCGCAATTCCCTTTCACCAAAACACTGATTGCTGCGGCGGTAATCGCAGTAAGTACCGGCACCGCTTCCAGTGCCATGGCACAGGGCCTGGTCCTTGAAGAGATCATCGTCACCGCGCAGAAACGCGAGGCCCGCGTGCAGGATATTTCTGCCACGGTAAACGTGGTTACCGGCGACGCCCTTGAGAAGTTCAACACCTTCAGTTTTAGCGAAATCGAAGAACAAACCGCCGGCCTGAGCCTGGATACGCCCAATGCCCGCAATTCAAAGATATCCATGCGCGGCATTGGTGTAGACCCGGAAGCGGGAACCGCAGGCGCAGTGGATACCTACTGGAATGGCATTAACGTGCGACCGGATGTGGCCTTTTCCCTCCTGTACGACCTGGAGCGCCTGGAAATACTGCGTGGGCCCCAGGGCACCCTGCAGGGCAGAACCTCGCCGGCGGGGGCCATCAATATTCTTACCCGCCAACCCAATATGGATGAAGCCGATGGCTATATTTCACTGACCGGCTCTGACAATGACGGTTTCAATGGCCAGCTGGCCTACGGCGCCCCGCTTATTGAAGGGGTATTGGGTATGCGGGTCGCCGCTGTCTATGACACCAACTTTGCCAATAATGTTGAAAACCTCACCACCGGACTGGATGACCCGGAAAACAAAGCCAAGTCCGCGCGCATAGCACTGGGCTGGGCCCCGACAGACAACTTTAATGCCACTGTGGTCTATCAGTATCTGGACCGGGACGCCGACGGCCCCCTGGCCATCGAAGGTACTGACTCTCTGGGTGAGCGCCCCTCCTTTGATCCTGATGACAGGAAAACGCTGGGCAAAACCGATAATTTCGGTGATTTCGAATTCGACCTGCTGAGTTTGACCATGACCTGGTCGGTGGCCAACCTGGAAATCACCGCCGTTACTGGTTACAACAATTCCACCAAAAACTCCCGCACCGAGAATGACAGGGCCAATTTCATTACCAACCCCGAAGCCCTTACCTGGCAAACCTCAGATACCGAAGTGGAGAGTTGGGCGCAGGAAATTCGCATTGCCTCCCAGGACAATGACTTCTGGGATTACATGGTCGGCCTGTACTACATCGACCAGGAAACCGATACCACCTTCAAGGCCAACACCACCTTGACGGCCGGCCTGCCCGGCACCAGCTTCGCAACCAC